>Ga0214919_10002216_pt1 | contig 30854 bp, 24 predicted proteins | sample LL1503_MetaG_FD_177994 | JGI IMG/M metagenome (GOLD analysis project Ga0214919, IMG submission 177994) | Freshwater microbial communities from Lake Lanier, Atlanta, Georgia, United States - LL-1503 | ecosystem: Environmental > Aquatic > Freshwater > Lake | place: USA: Georgia | collected... | reverse complement strand
CGCGTTCCGCCCAATCAGCGGTGGTGAGTACTGGGCGTTCCTGGCCCTGAGCATTGCGCACGACGAGCAGTTGCGAGTGATCAGGATACGCGATTGCCTCCAGCGCAGGAACTGAATCCACGGCCCCTAGGGCTAAAGTTGGCCGCAGCGCAACGGCCGCTATAATAAACGCAATCGGCAGGGAAAAATATTTTATCGGCTGCATGCGATGAGGATTGTGACCAGCGTACAGTAAATAGGGGGCGGCTAAGTAAGCGGGTTATTACCAGGATTGCTTACTTCCAATGAGAGCTGAGCGATCAACTACCCGGCTTACTAGCGGGGATTAGCGCGAGGGCGGCGGGAACTTGATCAGCCGCGTAGGTCGGGTAGCTCATCTCAAGGAGTGAATAGGTGGGTACCGTAAATTTGGCTTGGCCTGAACTGCGATCGACGAGCACTGCGACCGCGGCGGTGGTACCACCCATTTTTTTCACGATTTCCAAACACTCCTGCACGCGGCCGCCGCGGGTAATGACATCTTCTACCACGAGGATTTTTTCGCCGGGGGTGAGCGTAAAGCCGCGGCGCATGACGAGACGGTCATTTTCTTTTTCCGCGAAGATGAAGCGACATTTTGCCTGGCGAGCGACTTCTTGCCCAATGACGAGTCCGCCCATGGCGGGAGCGAGGACGGTGTCGAACTGCAGGTTGCCCAATTTTTGAATGAGGAGCGTGCCGAGTCGTTCCACCGCCGGCATATTCTGGCAGACCTGCGCGCATTGGAAAAAATGTCCGCTGTGCAATCCGGAGCGCAGGACGAAGTGTCCTTGTAGCAGCGCTTTGGTGCGCAGGAATATGTCAGTGACCTCTTGTTGAACTGCATCCATGGGAAAACCTTGGGGGAGCTGCGCGGGGGATGTAAACCATTTTTGCGAATCTATCCGGAGGTCGGCTGGCGCGCCGGACGCGATCACGGACCTCTGTTATGTTAGGCGCCATGTTCGCACTTAACCTGCGTTAAGTGGCGGCAGGGGAGGGATTGATTCGCTTCGCTTAGGGCTGCGCCCCAAAGCCAGTGGCTTTGCCCCTAGCCCTCCTTTACGGACCACTTCACGTCCGTCCACCGCGTTCCGCGGCGGCGCCATGCGGCGCATGGCGGAAGGGGAGGGATTCGAACCCCCGGAACCTTGCGGTTCAGCGGTTTTCAAGACCGCCGCGATAGACCACTCTGCCACCCTTCCGTACTGCCTAGCTGACTGAACCTAGCTTAGCGTTAGCGAAATTTTGGTGGTGTCCAGTCTGCATGTGGGGGGACTGCAGTCCGAAACGGAGCCAGGGTTGGTGTTAGGCTGCGTCTCTTTTAAGGCCGCATACAAACAGGTGAAATGGCCTAGATTTCATGATCACCACAGGCGTGCACACCGGCATGCTGTAAAACCGATCCAACCTAATCCCTTCCTTGGATAAACGGTCCAGCACGGGTGTCTTCACCCGTTTATTGCCATTATAAGCGAGGTCGCCCAAGCCCATGTCATCGGCATCAGGATGATATTGGGCTTTTTTCGGGGCCCAGCCTGTGGTGACGAAGGATCCCAGGACCAGGAGGTCCAGGCAGTGATGAAAAAAACGACGAGGGAAAACGGCGCATCAAACCCATGGCGATAGGAAGACGTTTGGAATAAAATGGGGAAAGGTAAAATTGGCCCTTCGAACGGCTTGCTGCTGGTGGGACGACGTCCAGCCAGCAGTCGCCCGCGTGCACGCTCGCCAGATGTCTTCACTCGATTGCTCGACGTGATCTGTCGCTGGGTGCTAGAGCTCGATCGGAAACGAAGTCGCCGTCGCCATGCGGGCCCGCTTATCAAAAAATCCCGCGCGGGCACTCCCCGTGCCGACATTGATACCCAAATAACACTTCATAAATAAAACATCACGCCACGTGCGCTCACCTCAGGTCGCCACCGATTCCGTGCGCGCCGGCTTAATCATCAACACGATGAAAATCGACAACAAGGCCACGCCAGCAAAGGCGCCGAAAATCACATTCAGCGGAACGTGTCGGTCACGCAGCGCGCCAAAGGCCCAGTCGCCGAAACCGCCGAAACTAATGCTCACACAATTCATGATCCCGTAGCCTGTGGCCCGCAATTCGGGCCGCACGATCTGGCAGAGGATCGGCATGTTGTTGCAGTCGAAAAATCCCCAGCCGAAGCCGAAGATAATTAGCCCGGCGATAGCGAGGGTGAGCGTGGGCGCATTACCCACCGCGAAAAGAGCCGGCAGAAATAACGCCATGCCAATCGCGCTCGTAAAAATCCGTCCGCGATTTGTGCTCTTCATCCAGCGGTCGGATAGAGTCCCGCCGATCAACACGCCGATGATCGAGGCGATTTGCACAAAGAGAATTGCGCTCACACCAGCCTTGCCTTGGCCAAGCGAGAATTTCTCACGCAAGATCTCCGGCATCCAATCGCGCACGACCCAGCCAGCGATCGCGGGCAACGTGAAATAGAGCACTAGCAAAATAAAATTTCGATTTCCCAGCAGATCGCGCCATGAGACCGGTTTACTGTTAACGGGCGTCGCTGGGCTCGGTATGGCTCGCACGGGATCGCGTAGCGCCGCGAGCAACGGCACCGCGTAAATTACCCCGAGCATGCCGCAGGTGGAATACATCCAGCGCCAGCCGTGATCCGGCGAATCAGCCATGTAGCCAGCGAAGCCACCAAGGATTTGCCCAACATAAATACCCGTTTGGTGAAAACCCACCGCCCGCGAGCGCGTAGGGCCTACATGATATTCTGAAATCAACGCCAACGCTGCTGGGATATAAAATGCCTCGCTGATGCCCATCAAAGCGCGCGCGGCGATCAATTCATTAAATGTCGTTGTGTGCCCCGTCCACCACGTGACTAACGACCACACCAAGAGACTGGCCCCGATCACATAGCGTTTACTGAAACGATCGGCAATATAGCCGCCAAACGGACTGAGAATGGCGTAAGTCCATTTGAAACAGCCAAGCACAAATCCCCAGTCGGCGCGATTGGCGATGCTCGGGATATCGAGTACCATCGAGGCCTTCATGGTGGCCATCATCTGACGATCGAGATAATTGAGCAGCGCGACTGGAAATAACAGCGCGACGACAAACCAAGCGTAGCGAAGGGCGTTTGGGGTAGGGCTCATGAGAGCAATGGGGTGTAAGGATATTATACACTTCAACCGCCGCCGCGAGCCTATTGCGTGATGCCAAAAAAAGCGCCCGTAGTTCGGCGATAATCTTCAGACGCCGTGTGACCCGCTGTTTGGCCGCTCTGGATCAAAAATGGGTTTCAGGGGATCGATGAAGAGCCAACAGATAGCGCCAAAAATAAACATCCCACTGAGTAAGTATAGCGGTACATCCCAGTTATTAAATTTTTGAACCGAGTAAGCCACTACGAGGGGCCCGATCATGCTGCCAAAAGCGCCGGCGCTATTCATTGTCGCGCCGACTACCGCGGAATGCTGCTGGCCGATGTCCACACAGGTACCCCAGGCCGAAGCGGTGGTGAACATGCAAGATGCAGTCGCAACGGCGATAAGCACTGCGGAGATTTGGGGTGAATTGGAGCCTACGGCGAAAAGGATGGCGAAGGCAGCGATTAGGTAACCGATAACCCCGGGCAGTCGACGGCCAATACGTAGTCCGTAGCGGGAGTTGATCCAGTCGGAGAAAAAGCCACCCAGGAACTGGCTCAACACGCTGAGTATGAGTGGTAGACCAGACAGAAACCCCAGCATGGCAGCTTTGAAATGGTGGCGCTCCTCGAGGTAGGTAGGAAACCAAGTTATACAGAAGTAAAAGGTCACGCTGTTGGGTATATACATCAAGCAGATGAGAATCATATTTCGCCGACATAGCAGTTGGCGCCAAAAGGCCCAGTTGGTCTCATGGGCAGCTTGGTCTGGACGGCCGATTGCAATAAGGTCTAGTTCGGCAGCGTTTACGGCGGGGTGTTGTTCTGGTTCATCACGGAACCACCAATACCAGACTGCGGCCCAAATAAAACCTGTCATGCCAAAACAGACAAAAATCCACCGCCAGTGGAAGTCGTTCCGCAAAAGAAACTCAACGAGCGGGGGCGTGATCCCGCCCGCGAGATAAGCCCCTGAGAAAAAAATACCCTTGGCAGTACCTCGCTCTCGAGCGGGTATCCAGCGGGAGAAGGTACGGGCCACGCACGGCCACGCACCAGCCTCACCCACGCCAAACAGAAAACGTGTGACCAGCATGGAAGCATAATTAAACGTAGCTGCCGTAAGCATAGTGAAGAAGCTCCACCACACGACTATGCGAGTGAGCACTAAACGTGTTCCGCGGCGATCAGCCCACCACGCAGTAGGGATCTCAAAGAGCGCATAGGATAGCTGGAACGCGCTGAAGACATAGCCCATCTGGATCTTGTCTAAATGCAGATCGCGCGAGATTTCCGGCGCAAGCTTGCCGATGCAGACACGATCCAAATAGGTGACCATAGCTAGAAGAATAGCTACACCGACAACTCGGTAGCGCACCCGCGTGGGCAACTTCGATGATTGCGGAGGTGAAACTCGCGAGGATTCAGACATGGGAGTTAAAGCATTTAAGAAAGATAAACGAGAAATGATCTTTCGAAAATAAAGTGGGTTAATTAAGCGCGGCATGGGTTGGGGTATCGGCGGTGGCTTGTCGATGGCTAATGTCCGACAGCTATGCTGAGAGGTCGCGTTTATGTCTTTAAGTGTGGTAACCTTAAATTACCAGTAAATGAATATGTATAATATCTTTGAATATATTGATACATACTCTTGCAAATATATTATTAATATTAAATACACACAATCCTATGATCATGAGCAAGTTAAAAATATTCAGAATACTAGGTACATGTTTTTTTACGACTATTTCAATAGCGCAAGTCGTAGAGAATAATGTTAAAAGTAAAGTTAGCGATGAAGACAAAGTAATTGAGCTGAAACCTTTCATGGTAAGAAATACCCAAGGCATGGGGTATACGCCGGGTAATACAGGAGGTGCCTTAAAGAACTCGCAACCCATGATGGAAATTCCAGCGCAAATCCTGGTTGTTTCAAATGACCTTTTACGAGATATCAGCCCAATCAACACAGCGACCTCTGATACGCTGCAATATGTTGGGGTAGGCAGTTTCTATAAAGGAGAAACAGCATTTTTACGCGGTCAAAGAGTTAGTGGACCGTACTTAGACGATTCACCAGATGTTGGCTTTCAGAGTGATAGCGCAAACATCGATTCATATGAGGTAATTAAAGGGCCTGTTCAAATGTTTTATCCGGGGGCAGCTTTGTCTGGCACGGTTTTAAAAATATCTAAAAAGCCTCTTTCTTATGCTCAGCATAGTATACAAGGCTCCATATCAGAACACGGAAATTATCGAGCGGTGCTTGATTCAACGGCACCAGTTGGTAAGCTGGGCAGTGGAAATTTAGCTTACAGATTCGTAGCAGCACATACAGGTGGCGGATCGTTTTTTCAAAACCTAAAAGAAGATCACAATGTAATGTACGCATCGTTTAAGTGGGAATGGGATAAGGCCTCTATCTTTATTGCAGCGGATCAACAAGCAATAGATACAATTGGTGGCGGCGCCAGCATGCTTACACCTGATTTTAAATTATATACGGGCTGGGGTAGAAGCCAAGCTGGTACGCCTAAAAATGCAATGTTAACACTTGCGAATAGACGTGTGCGTGGGTCGTTAAATTATCGTCTATCAGAAAACTGGAACGCGCTTGTAACAGCGGCTTGGATTAAGCAAACTACTGAAGGTGTAGCGTCATATGCTAGCAGCGTTAATTGGGCAAATAATACTGCAGCCTATAGTGCCTATTACAGCTTACCAGGTAATGGAGGTAACAGTGTTATATTGCAAAGTGATTTACGTGGTAAGTATTCAATTTTTGACTTCAAGCAAGAGAGCGCTCTAGGTTTTTTCCATTATGACAACACAGGCTACGGAAATTCTTACAGCAAATCGCTCGGCGCAATATCTATAAATAGCGATGCGATTAACGCTATTATTATTCCAACGGTTGGTCCGAATCCGAACGTTCCTAATCGTAGTAAGACCTGGAATGATAATTTTTACTACGTTCATCAGACTGAAGTTATTCCTAACAGATTAACTTTGATTGGAGGTGCTTCTTTTAACCAAATTGAACAAGTCAGTATATCAAATACATCTAATGCCCAAGTGAGAAAAACAGCGACTGACAGTACAGGCCACTCGCCGTTACATCGCTACGGCGCTGTCTTTAATGTCACGAAAGATGTTATGTTGTATGCACTTGAATCTACAACTTATCAAACTTCTGGTCGTGTCGATTTTAAAAATGCAATCACGGCTAATATTGATGGTATAGGTCGCGAACTTGGCTTAAAAACTGCTTTTTGGAATGGGCGTTTATCCTCAACAATTACATTATATAGTATGGATCTGACTAATCAGCCTGTTATTAACAATGTAATACCTAATGAAGCAGGTATAATGGGCTGGTCAGAAAGAACACAAACCACTACATCAAAAGGATGGGATGGGTTTATCTCTTTTCAACCAGTCCGTGGTTGGGAATTAATTGGGACTTTTTACAATGGAAAAATTCGCGACCCTAAAGGAAATGCTTTGAATCGAACTTATGAAAACGCTTATAGTTTATTTACACGCTACAATTTTAACACTAATCCAAATACACGAGGTGGGTTAAGTATTGGCGGCGGTATATCACGTATCGGTGCTAAGTATCAATCAACCGGTGGTATTACCTTACCGGTTGGTTACACTCCCTATGCAATTGATAGTAGTGGGACAAGTTTGCTGAAACTTCAAACTGCTACTCAATTAACAGCTTTTATATCATATAATTTTTCGAAAAAATTGAATATGAGAATAAACTGTTCAAACATATTGGATCAGGCTTTCCCCATAGGCTGTCAAGGTGTAGCGTTAGTTGACCCCTCAGAACCAAGAACCTTCAGCTTTTCAGTTCAGTATAAGCTCTAACTTATACAATATAAATTAACCAACAGAGTGGTCAACAAATACATCTGTTTGTTGACCACTTTTTATTGTAATTAACTTTTTTGTGATTTCTGAGAGAAAGCTTTTGTCTATTTTTTGCTTAATTTGTACATCATCTATATTATTTTGCTCTGAAGAAAATTATAATAGTTCGCTTTCATACACTGGTGGCGATTGCAGTCAAAACGAAGTCTTGGCTTGGGAAAGATTGAGGGCCGAGCGAAAAATTTTAGTCGCGGGAAAAAATTCGCAACCAATTCTTTGTAAAACAAACCGAGGGAAAATTTACTTAGCGCTTGGTACAGGTGAATTAATGTTATCCTCGAGCGACAACACTGTATTCGCAGATCCGGTTCCAATTTTTATAAACAATAAATTAGTTGATAATATCCAGGCAATAGGCGCAGTTGACGATTTATTAATAATTTTATTTCATGAAAATAATAAATTATTTTCAGCGACATTAAGCCAAAGCTTCAAGGAATCCTCCAGCGCTTTAATCGAAGTTGAGGGTTTCCGAAATTTACAAGCTAATGGCGCTCGTATTGTTCAACTTGCTGACGGCAGTATTATCGTGTCAGTTTCAGCTGAAAGCACATCGGGTAAAAATTCTGTTGAGGGGCTTGTTTTGACTTCGAATGACGGGGGAAAATCTTGGAAACTGTTAAGTAGTCTAGGCAAAGATTTTTTTTCAGCAAATTTGCTACCACTCAAATCGGGAGTATTACTTTCTGCCGTCACTTATAGATCCAGCGAGAGTCTTAAAGATTTACAGTCTGATCCCCACAGTAAGCGTATTTTTGATCACGTTGTTGTAAAACGCTCAACTGATAACGGACAAACTTGGAGCGGCCACAAATTGGCAACCCGTTTCAAAGAATCACCCGCAGATTTATTGCAGCTGATCGACGGCCGCGTTATCTTAACTTATGGACAACAGAATTTTCCTTACGGGGCACGTGCGATCGAAAGCTTCGATGATGGCTTAAGTTGGTCTCCTCAAATTTATCTGCTGGGTTATTCAACGACACAGCTAGAGCATTCAAGTGCAGCAAAATTGACGTCACCCAGTTCTAGTTTCAGTTCACTCGCACTCGAAAATAATACTATTCTTACTATTTATACGCGGGGTTCAAAATTTCTCAGTAAATCAGAAATACCATCCGGAAATTTCGCACCGCACAGCCAATATTCTGGAGATGTAGGTAAGGCACTCATGTTAGTTAAATGGAGTTTGTCTGGAATCCCCAAACCTCCTTTGGGTCTCCCTAAGGGTGTTATAGCAATCGGAAGACCTAACCAAGAAGGTTATTATGATAACGGACGTATTTCAATAAAAGCAGAGCACCTTAATTGGGGCGGCGATTATTATTCATATGAGGAAATTTTAAGATACGAGCGAATTTCAGCTGAACATAATTTTATAGGAACGGGCACGGGCGCAATCGTAGCGGTAAACAATGAAGGGAATCCCGTTGTTGCAATGGAGAGTGGTCAATTGTATATATCCTATAATTCTGGAAGAGATTGGCGGCAAATCGGACTGATTCCTAGGGGCGGGGGAAGAGTGCAGTCGTTTGGTATTCTTGGAGATGGCACAATGCTCGCAGCTTTAACCGTTCCCGTAGGAGATATTACCACCACTGCGGATGCCGCGCCCAGCCGTTCACGGGTTGTTGTATTGCGATCTTTAGATAAGGGTCTAAGTTGGGGCGTACCTATCGCCGTAGATTCAAGCCCGTTTGACATTATGGGACTTGGTAATTGTATGAGAATCAATCAGTTGCGAGACGGAACTGTGATAATGACAGCCGGTAATTTGTATCAAAGCGGACATAAGCTCGATTTACCTTGGGACGGGGTTTTTCGCAGCAGAGATCAAGGTAAAACGTGGGGGGACTTTACTTATATCGGCCACCCAGCTTGTGAAACTAACATTCTTCAACTTAAATCAGGAAGATTACTTGCAGCAACGCGGGCACAAGGCGTTCCCTTAACAGATGACTTTCTTAAGCTCGATGCCACGAGCGGCCGTAGTCTACTTGTGAGATCTACCGCCTCTTCATTTTCGGATGATAATGGTTATAGTTGGTCTACACTGCGGACGATTACGCCTTATAACGCCATTCCCGGAGATCTAGCTGAAATGGATGACGGACGCATTGTGTTGAGTTATTTCCTAAAAGGCGCGCCTGGAGGAGCGCGAGCCATGATTAGCCATGATCAGGGAGTTACCTGGAATTCCGAATCTTATATGTTAAATTGGGCAGAAACGAGTGGCGGGCATACGAGCAGCGTTATATTACCAAGTGGTTTTGTGCTGACGATCGGAAATTTATGGTCGGCTGAAAAAAATAACTATCTTACGGAAGCCGTTATCTGGCAGCCAAAAAAACGTTAAACTTCAAGATACGAAAATAATCCAAATAATTCGTGAAAAATTTAAATCAACTCTGTGATGCTAATAATCGTAGGGATTTTATCCAAAAAGCCACCACCATCGCGTTAGGTGCTGCAATACTACCCAACATGAGCGCGGCAAAAATAGAGGGACCTGATGTGAGCCGGGCTTTTAAAGTACCGACACTTTTCTACCACCATGACGGTAGTTTTCTTATGTATGGTCCAGCGCCGATAACATTTGAAAATTTCGTATACGAGACCGTAGAGCGATTTGGGGGAACTCAAGTCGGAGGAATAATTGCGCATATGTTTTCTGCCGGTGATGCGTGCCCGCTTTTTCAAACCGCAATATCTGAAACTAAACCAATAATACCTAAAAAAGTTAAAAGCGTAAATAATTGGCGTAGTTTGCGTAACCTATCAGCTTTGTTAGAGATGCCGCAAGATCCCTGGAAGGCTGCGATAGCAGCAGCTCATGCTGAGGGCAAAGAATTTTGGACGGCAATGCGATTTAATGACGGGCATCCTGAAACGTACGGATTGCGAAGTCGATTTAGTCTAGATCATCCGGAGTACTTTATTCCTGGTGATGTGCATCGCGACTATTCTCGACCCGAAGTCAGATCGCTTCGCTTACGCCAAATTGCGGAAGTTTGTAGTAATTATGATGTTGACGGTTTCGAACTAGATTTCACTCGAGATATTGGAGTACATTTTCCGGATAATAAATCTGCGATTGGCATTAATATTTTGACTAAGTATCTGCTGGAGATTCGTCAAACCTTAGATGATCTTGGTGTAAACAGAGGGAGACCAATTAAATTTGGTGTAAGGGTGCCAGGGACGCTAGAAATTTGCGAACTCGTAGGCTATAATGTACGAGCTTGGTTAAGTGAGGTTCGACTCGATATGCTTACTCCTTCTGTATATTATGATACCTCCTGTGAACTGCCTTTTGGATCATTTGTTGAGCTTGCGCGCGGAACTTCTTGCCTAATTTACGCTAGCGTGACTGAAGGAGTTGGTCCTGGTCGCTTTGCACCACCACCGCTACAAGCCGTTCGTGCGGCTGCTTTGAACGCGTGGAAACAAGGGGTGTTTGGCATTAATCTTTTTAATTTTCATCATCAGATTATGACGAATCGAGTTGAGGATCTCGTTTTGCTATCTGAATTGGGCTGCCGCCAAACCCTAGAATTTGTAGATAAATTATATATGATTGCTGGTAATTGCTTTCATTACCAAGGTCAAAATAAGTCTATCACAGAATATACACCAGATAAACAGCCACTAGGCGATCATCCGCGGCAAGTGCCGGTTTTAATTGAAGTAGGTGGACAAGGTGAATTGATCCGAATTCCGGTTGGAGATAATATTGATAAAGCTAAATCTAAACATCTGCTATCAAGTATTATTCTGCGATTAGATCTATGTAATATTACCGGAGATGAAGAAATAGAATTCTCATTAAATAATAAAATAATTCCGCTATCCATGGCGAAATTAGGTATAAGCCAGCAGTATCCTTGGAACTGGAACGGCATGCACAGTCAGTTGGAAATCGAGTTTGACCTTAGTCAAGGCGACTGGGTGGTTGGTGGTGATAATCAGCTCCGGCTTAAATTAGGGCAAAGGCCGTCTGATCTTGAACTTCCTCTGATGCTCTGGGCCGTCCGCTTAGAAATTAAATATAATGTTTTTCCGATGCGACTCGGTTATCCACTGGGTGCATAGACTTAGAGCCACTGGAAATTGAGGGCAATTTATAAAAATAAACTCACGCTTATAAAATATATATACTATGTTTTTTAAAAATATATTAAATAAAATAAACCAAAATTTAAACGTACGCATTGTATTAATTATTTATTTTGCCCATTTTTGGAATGCTGTGGTTGTCGAAGGCCAAGCCGCGCTTAGCAGCGGGTCTGATAAATTGCCACATTTAGAGATACCTGGCTTTGGTGCGGCAAAATCCGAATCAAATTACGGAAAATATACTGGTTATAATTCCTTGAATATGCAGGAGATTTATTTGGTTGAAAAGAAACCGGCCATCCGAACGCAAATTGCACGCGGTTGGGGGAAGCCTATTATTGTTCGATTACCTTCTGGTGATTTGCTTGCTTCGCAGTACAGAGACTTAGTCGAGCAAAGACCGATTAAGGATAAAGTTGTTTTTGATACTGCTATTTGTCGATCCACCGATGACGGATTTTCGTGGTCCGAGCCTAAGTTACTCGGTTTGAAGGGTAAATTTGTTCAATTTTCTTGTCTACGTAGTGGCACTCTGATTATGGCCACGGGCTACAATGAGCATGCTGCTCTTTATCGTTCCATTGATGAGGGTTTAACTTGGTCTTCTTGTAAGGTATACTGGAACGGAAAGATTGATCTACCGGGTCATAGTACATTTCTCTTTGAAGAAACTGCTGGTGTTACCGAATTACCAGACAGGACTTTAATTCTTAATGGCGCTATTGAAACGGGCCAGAATGCAACTTCTTATATTTTAAGATCACGAGACGATGGAAAAACTTGGGGCGATGCTACAGCTGTGCCTACTGGCAGTGTAGCCGTTGAAATTTCTTATGTAGTACTTCCAGCAGGCAAACTAATGGGATTCGCACGTACTCGAACGGGTGGTTTCGGAGAAGGCGGCGCGGCGCTCAAAATCATCGAATCCTCTGATGGAGGATATCACTGGTCAGCGCCACGTGATTTTGGCTTGGGCATGGCTCAAATTCCAGGTTTCCCCCTTTACCTTAAAGACGGTCGGCTAATTTTGGTTTATGGAAACCGTCAATTTCCTTTTGGGGCCCAAGCTATTGCTAGTCGTGATTTAGGTCAGACGTGGGACACTGATCACCCCATCATCTTATCTTGGTTTAGTTGGGGTATGCCATGTGGACTTCCCCGCAGTCTGGTCATGCCGGATGGAAGTATTATGACAGGTTATTATGCTCGTATATTTGATTCTTCGCCTCGCGAAGAAGAAGATGTAGTCTCGCATGCACTTCGCTGGCAAGTTCCTTCAGACTGGCCGAAAATGTAATCCAGTTACACCGCTGCTGTTAAAAGTAATATAAACCGCAATCAAATAATTACTATCTTTCCGCAGAAACCGATTCAGAGCCTATTTAATATCTTCACGTGATTCGCTGACTTCAATAGTCCGAGTGTAATTTATAACTCCCATATCCTCTAGAAAATTACAGACGAATTCCTAGCAATTCTTAGACATTTAATCTTAAAATGATTTATCTTACTGCACGCGCGATTATGTTGTTTTCGGCAAATTTTTGCACAAGTGCATGAAAGCTTGGGAAAATGTCTTAGAGTTGAATCACGAGCGTACCGTGGTTGGTGGTAGTCCCGAGAATCTTCGTGCAGCCATTCGCGGCGGCGCCGACCTACGTATTTATACCGAATTTCGCCACAACGAGCACATTCAGCTCGGGGCTGACAATGCAGAATTAGTTAAGGAGGTGAGTGACTTTCGTATAACCTATCTGATAGCTGACCGTTGGGTGGCAGGTATCATGAATCTCCGAATGCCAATTATCCCACCGGACGGATTCGGACCGCGACCCTCATTGTCATTGTTTCTTTACAACGAGAACGGCACTCAAGCCATCGCCCGTCCTTATCTTGATGGCTGTGCTGCTTCAGGATTATTCGGGCCATCACCTCTCGATGATCATAGCGCTATGCCCAAGTACCATCAAATTGATGCTTGGGACGCAGAAACGAATGCACCGAGTAGCAATTTCATTTATAATTTCGAGGTTTTCCGATATTTCGTGCGAAATGACTGGCGGCAAGTCTTGGCACATGAATCAGATGGTCGAGTGACAGCTGGATCCCTTGAGGCGCTCGTCGCGGCCTTCTGTGAGGGCGCAGAAATCAAGGTTGGTATCGTCGGTCTTTGTGCAGATTTTGGCAGCGATATTTCTCATGAGGTATTTATTCACGCAGGTCCGAGCTACTATAATACCGAGCGACAGATTTTTTCCGCTGGCACCCAGCCGGTGGTGCGCGTTAAACCGAATATGCCACTGGCTTATCAAAGCAAAGGGTGGGATTTCGGCTGGTTACTGCCAAGAACGGACGGCTCCGTCGCCCGCTGGTTGTGCGACCCGTACGGGTTGAAATTCGGGAAAAGCGAAGGGAGATATTCGCTGCGGTGGTTTGTACGCTGAGCAGATGCGTTTTTCAGAAATAGCCTCGGCTCGATTCCACTCAATCCATATTATCTGCAGGGACTTGATCAACGTGCGACGAGCGCCACCCAATAAGCTCCGAAAAGCTCATAGGCTTCATTGTAACTTGATCGTTTCGAATACTCCTGTTTTTTTGCTAACCATCGCTAACACCGCTGTCTTTGCGGCTAAATTATAGGGACCTACTGAATGCGCGAAGGTAATGCAGGTGCCATTAAGGCAGTTAAAAATATGGGCCTCATGGTTATAACCATTATTAATTTTTGTGCAATTTCTGCAGCAGCTGAGGATAGCGCTAATTTTTTTTTAAAGAACTCATCAACCGATCATCTTCAGGTTTTTGTTTTTACGGGTCAATCCAACAGCCTTGGAACTACAGCAGGCTCCTCGGATAAGGATATCTCTCCAGGTCAGGATGCCTTCGATGCCCTCATTCCCTTCTTCTGGAGCAATCGTTCTGCGCTTCCCAGTCATAGCCTTTCTGTGCTTTACGGCGATTCGGGAGGGAAAATTGTTAGCCTCAGACCTCAACAGGGTGATAGCAAAAACCATTCATTTTGGGGCCCGGAGATAGGATTTGCTCGGCGTCTCGCGGCATCCGGCTTGACAAATATCTTCATTGTCAAGGCAAGCCGTGGCGGTGGCGGTAATACGTTTTGGCTAAAGCATGCATCCGACGACCACATGTACCAGCACCTTGTCCAAACCGTCAGTAAAGCTTTAGCCGCTTTGCCAAAAGGTACAAACTTCAAGATCACCGCCCTAATTTATGTTCAAGGCGAGAGCGATTCTGGAGACGAAGCTCTTGCTTCGGGCGACCGTCTACGCAAGCTGGCTCAGAATCTGCGACATGACCTGCCGCACGCCGAGAGCCTAAAGGTTCTGGTTGGTGGCATTGCCGCTTCGGGGCCTAACCGTGATATTGTGCGCACACAACAATCCAGTTTGCCTTCACGTGACCCGACTTTCACATACGTGACTACACTTGATCTGCTCCCCCACCTCTATGATGGACTGCACTTCGATCAGTCGGCAAAATTAAAAATTGGTAGCCGCTTAGCTGATGCTTGGCTAGCTGACACCAGATAATTCAAGCGTGCATTACTCTATTTAATTAATTGCTATTTTATTTATCAGATAAAAAATTTCTCAAATGGCTGATTCAATCCGTTATCAATTGGCCGAGTGTATTGCACGCATCCCCACCGTAAATACACACGAACATGCTTGGCAATCGTTCAACCCTGCATGGTCGATGCCCTTCGACCTACCATCTTTTTTCTGTTACGGTTACGTCGCATCAGATCTGGTCTCAGCGGGTCTGAAACCGCAATCGGAACTGCTTAATTACCTGACTGATTCGACAGATAAAAAAGGCGACCAGCAGGCATGGGACGTAATCAAGCCTTTTCTGGAGCGGGTTCGCAACACGAGTTATTTCCGATACCTATTACTCAGTATGAGCGACCTATTCGGTGTTAGTGAGGCCGATATTTTTTCAAGCCGCTGGCAAGAAGCTTCTGCTAAGATTAGACAATTCAGCCGAGACCATGCAGGCCGAGGAGCAGATCTATGCAAACGAATGAACGTCACATCCACGGTCATCGATGCTAAGCTATTACCAAAGCACCTTGGGAGGACAATGGGATGTGGGCATACTATTCTACATGTAGCACGACTAGATAGCCTGATCATAGAGGCTCGCGGACTGGCTCTTGAGCTTGAGCAGCATCCAGCTAAGGAGCTAGATGATTGGCTGGGGAGATTTGACCAGCGGTTCAATGAGTATATTTTAGCGGGGGCTGTTGGGTTTAAGTCCGCGCTCGCTTACAACCGTCGAATTCAGTATGCAGATCCGTCTAGGCGTGAGGTTGAAATCATTTTTCGCAAAGGTATCTTAAATGTAGCACCAGACGAGAAAACCGTCTTTGAAGATTTTATGATGAATTATCTTTGCCGCAAGTGCGTCGAGGTGGATAGACCACTTCAGATCCATTCTGGTATTCAGATCGGCAACTCGGGAACGCTGGAAGATACTAGCCCAACTGGACTGAATAGTCTTTTCCAGCGCCACGGAGACCTGCGGGTTGACCTTTTTCATGGCGGTTATCCTTGGACCGATCAGGCAGGTATTATGGCCAAATACTTCCCCAACGTCTACATCAACGGGTGCTGGTTAAACTGCATCTCGGCCTCCGGCTATCGCCAAGCCATGCGATCTTGGATTCAGACTGTGCCGATGAGTAAGATCTTCGCTTGGGGAGGCGATAGCTCACCTCTGCTGGAGCATAGCTTTGGTTCTCTTATGACAGTCAGGCACCTGCTGGCTGATGTATTGGCCGAGTTGGTCTGCGAGGAATATTTTGATCTAGACTTAGCAATAGAAATAGCAGGACGGGTGCTTCACAAAAATCCATCTGCTTTTTGGCGGCAACAAAGCCCAAAAGTGTAACTCGCCTGGAGCTAAGTGGCCAAATTTGGACTCTATCACGTTTGTGGTGCTCCTCAATTAGGCATTTTCGCTTGCCCGTGGTGACTGGGCGGGCGTTCCTCCGTGGCGACTTTTTCGAGCGCGCTTAGATTGCTTGTGGCGGGATACGTTTTTTCGAGCCACTCGGAGAGTTAGTCGGAGTGATGAGTTGCAAAGCCTCGAGCATCACTCTTTCTCATGAGTTGACTTGATAACGACTGATCTAATTTGCAGCGATACCAGTCAATTTTAATTGGTTCCGGCATAATTTCCTGAAGATAGACCCGTATTTACGTTATACAATTATGTGTAGTTGGTTTCTAATTGGCTAGAAATATCAATATACTCATTACTTATATCGAATTTTGTAAGCAGCTCTTTGTTGGGGTCCTAAAAACTGAGCTAGAGGGAATATTAGTCAGTAGCGGTGATTACTGGAATTATTTCGATGGAGGTTGGCAATCCCAGACATAGCCGAGTTTGCTGTGGGATCGCTGGGTGTTGTATTCGGGTCGGAGGTATTCGATGACCACCTGGCTGAGATGCTGCCGTAATGAAAATATCGTATCTGGATTTTCAGACAAGCACGGGGTTTTTAATGATTATAATAAGTGGTTATGCTTACGGTGAGGAGCCGCTATTATTACGGGGTATTCTTCTTATGGAAGCGGAGGGTTACGCCTCTATTAGTAGCGCCCACAACCAATCGGAGTGGTTAAATTGGCCATGGATTAATTCTGGGGCAAATCCGATGCGCAGGCCTCAAATGCGCACAAACCATTGCCGCCTCCACAGGAGCCAGGCAATCAGCAGATGAAGGAGCACGAAGGTGGCAGCAAAGAGTAGCGACGCATTGACCGGAGTAGCATAAGGCGCGAAACCGATCGCGTAAATCCAGCCCTTTAAAGTGACAACATTGCCCGCTGGCTGCACCCATTGAATAACTCCGAACAGTCGTCCCAAAAATCCGGCGAGCACATAAATCACAATCGCATTTGATCCATAGATAATCAACGGCGTGGCCCAGCGACGATAGCGGCGCACTTCGATCAGCCAGTAAAATCCCGCGCAAATCATTGCCGCCGCGCCCGCGGTAAAAAGCACAAATGAACTGGTCCACAGATTTTTATTAATCGGCATCCAAGGGACCAGCCCGAGACCACTGATCAGGAGCGTCACCCCCAAGCCACCGAGCCGAAGAGCCTTAACTGAATCAGTTGCTCCAGTGCGAAGAATCTGGCCGGCGAGCACCCCCAGTAACGTGGTCGCGATCGCAGGCAGCGTGGACAACAGACCCTCCGGATCAAACCCCGGCGCCGGCGCCCCCGACCAAGTATGTCCCGCGAGGAGATGCGAGTCGATCCACCACGGCAGACTCCCCTGCGCAGTTAACTGGCCAGCCCCATAACCAGGCACGGGCACCACGAGCAGCAGCACCCAATAGCCCACAAGCAATCCACCGGCCCATGCGATCTGAACGCGCCACGTGCTGTGCAGAAAAATCGCACTCACCGCCAGATAACAAATCGCGATACGTTGCAACACACCAGGTAGGCGTAGCGTAGCGAAGGAAAAATGATCAGCGGAAAATATTCCGAACGGGAAAGCATTGAGCAATAAACCCAATGTAAAAATAATCGCTGCTCGGCGCCAGACATGGGCCATGAGTTGACGGCGATCGGCCCCAGCCGCGACGCGCTGCGCGAAGGCGAAGGTAATTGCGACACCCACGATCCATAAGAAAAAAGGGAAAATGAGATCCGTCGGCGTCCATCCGTGCCATGAGGCATGTCGCAGTGGGGCATACACGTCACTTGATGAGCCCGGATTATTGACGAGGAGCATCGCAGCAATGGTTGCCCCGCGAAAGGCATCCAATGAAATTAACCGATGACTGAGGCGCATGGTCAAAGTATTATAAAAGAGCACGAAAATAGGCGCCGCAAGAACAAAGCAAGTGATCTAGGGGTGTTAGATCGCCTACAAAATAACTGGGTCATTCTGATAACTTGGCATCCTGCGAAGCGAGTAACACAGCTATTTCATCAAGGGCGGCAGTACCTTGACTCGCAAGGCTATGTCTTGGCAGACGCCAAGAAAAAAGTCTCCCTCAGCCAACGAAAAAATGGATAATGAGATGTTGGCTGTTGCGGAATTTATCACCGATAAAATATTGAGAGAAAATAAAAAAATGCTGAAGCTCTAGCCTTCGCTCAAAAGTTGGAGGCCGAGAAAACCCCCAAGCCGAGAAAAGAAGCACATCGGACGACGAAGCTCAAAGAAAAGTAAGTGTGTGGGAAATAATATTAATCACGGTTTGCTTAGGGTTTTTTCTAAAGCAGTGCATCTATAAGGAGGACTCACCAACACCACCTGCGAAAGAGGTGCCGCAACTTGCAGTACCTGCTTCTAGTAATCAGCCAGCACCGAGCCAATCCAATGTTGTAGATTTCCCAACGAGGGTTGAGGCGATACATGCGCAAAACACTCATTGGATTACAACATCTTCGGGCATCAGGCATAACTCCGAATGTGATTATTATCAGAACTCAAGAGGACGCCCTTGCACAAGGATGAAGGGAAAGCTTGCCGAAGGTGCGGCGGATAAATCGAGGTATAACAACAAAGAATGAAGAGAGCCGATCGATTGGCGAAAATTCCATTATTCTCGTAAAATAGTCACGGGTGGCACAGTTAAATAATCACTCCTATGATGAATGCCCCATTGCCAAAATTACACGCGGTACACTTGCTGGCTTTGACCCCAGTCCTGTCTGAAAGTCAGCCCATTTAGGGAGAACATGCATGGAAGCAATTACGACTGGTGTGTAGATCGTCCGCGTGAATACTTAACAAAGGACCGAGTGGCGCGGCACTCGAACACTGCGTACATTTTTACCTCTCTTGCGGAGAAATTTGCCGATCATTGACGACTCCTGCAGCTGGCCACTACAGTTTCTGCGGCGAGAGAATGTCGATGCCTTTTCTATCAGGGCGGATTTTCACTCGCAGACTCCAGATGGCTGTGCGCGTTTGATCGCCGCACGGATCGTAGTAGACGAGGTAGATTGAGTTGTCTGGCATTTCACAGCCAATCGCGTAGTCATAAGCAGAATTATCTATCGGAAAGCCGCGGTCCTTGGCGGGCGTAATCCAAGTTCGGCCATGGTCATCGCTCCACATCATTTGAATGCCCCCGGTGGGCCCCCAGCCGAACACGCACACAATCGTACCGTCTTTTAGCGTCAGCAGGCAAGGTGCGACCATGGCTATTCCTGTAAGTTCTGGTGGCGACCAAGAATTTCCCATATCTTTTGAGAACGCGACTTCGCCGTCGGGCCGGGCAATCATCACTAACGATCCGTCATGGGCGAGGGTTAGTGCAGGTTCATCAAGCGCTTTGAGTTTCGCGTTCAACTGCGAGACGAACTTCCAAGTGGTGCCGGAGTCTTCGCTGCGATAAACGCCCAGTTCCTCGTAGCCGCCGTACTTTGGCATCCCATAAGTTGGCAGCAGCAAATGTCCGTTAGGCAGTACTACCGGTTTGCCACACATCCGGTCGTAATATTTGAAGGGCGACGGCATAAAGACCGGCTGGGACCACGTTTTGCCTTTGTCAGTCGAGCGAACCGTTGCCACACGGCTATTCTTATTCTGACCCTTAGGCGGAGCGTCATAGCCGTACCAATTGTCGATGACGAAAAATGCGCATAGCAGCGACCCGTCGAGATTCTCCACGATCACAGGATGCCGATCGTCGCCCGGCGTATCGATCAAGGTGACGGGTTGCGTCCACGTTTTGCCGTCGTCGTGTGACCGGCACCATAGCGTCCGGCCGCCGGTCGGAGCGTCGATCGATTTGGGGAAGCCGACTTTCTGCCAATTGGTCAGCAGCTCTGGCTTGATGTCCCATGGAGTGGGAAACGAAACATGCCAATAGCCGGCGCTAAAACTGCACAGCATCTCGCCGTTGCTGAGCCGTGTGACCGATTCCCAGCCGATGAAGCCAGTGCAGCCGGGATATTTAGGGTGTTCGTTGTATCCCAGCCCAGTCACGAGCTTGCGCAGGACTTTGAAATCACCAGTTGACTTATTATCGACAACTTTAACCTGGACCGAAGGGTTTGATTTTACCGTACTTAAACACTCGTGCCCCAAAAATATCAACGCGATCACGACTGATCTACACAGAATTCGGAGGGCGGTACAGCGTAATGGATTTATGTGACTGATAGAGAAATTTACTTGCATGGTTGATCAACTAAACTTTGGCGCACCAGCTTAGCCGGAGTATATTGCCATGAAGCCTAAGAAAACAAAAGATTAGGCAACTTACCTTGCGGATAGTTGCGACTTCCGTGAATAAATGCTTCCGCTGCGCCCACCCCAGCTTCGCGGCCTCTAAAATTGGCAATCATTTCATCATGCTCGCGCCAGATTGCGTCACCCCTTTGGCTAACATGAGCATACTGAGCATTTTTTTTCTTTGCTAGTACAGTGGTTACGTCGACGTAGGTATCTGGCGTGAACCCTAAAGTCTGAAGTCCAGTAGCAACCTCGTAAAAATAAAGATGAAAAAAGTGAGGATTATTTAATTGAGCACGGATCGTAAGGATACTTGCTACTTGGTGATCCATGTGCGTATCAATAGGCCAATGGGTGAAAACTATATCAGGCTCCTCTGCGAGGAGTACCTTTGTGAAATCCTCTGTCCGCCCACGAGTAAGCTCTGTTTCCCCATCAATCTGACCGGCGAAAACTGGCTTCACGCCTAAAATTTTGCAGGATGTCTCACATTCAGTTGTTCGAATAGCCGCAGCTTCTGACATAGATTTCCCTTTGATACCGCGCTCTCCCCTTGTCATATAAATGATGGTCACTGCATGCCCAAGGGCTGCGTAAAGTGCTAGGGTCCCTGCACAACCGGACTCAGGATCATCTGGATGCCCGCCTACGCAGACTATCTTCAACTTACGCGCTAGACTTGAGCTGGAAGCACTAGCTTCGGCAGCCATTCCAGGCAGTACAGTTGATGCAAATAAAATCGGCGCTGTAGCAAAAAGACTATTTTTCATAAAAAGCCTGCGGCTTATTTTTTTTGTATTAATATTCATTGAAAAATTGCAAGGTTATCGGTGGTGGTGACTGGGTGCGTTTTGACGGTGCCTTGTCGATGGCTAATGCCCGACAGCTGTGCTGAGAGGTCGCGTTTATCGCGCGAGAACACGCCCCGGCGTGGGTAGCCAAAGTTGGAGCAGATGATGTTTGTGAGGTTGCGGAACCGGCGGCGATTACGACTCGTTCTTGCCGCCGCCGCGAGCGTATTGCGTTGTACTAATAAAAAACAGTAATTGTAGTTGAATATACAATATAAAACTGAAATATACTGTTGGATTTATTTTTATTCACCCCATTATTTATGTACAAAAAATACTTTATAGCTGGCATAAGCCTGCTTCTTGCACAGCTTCCGATAGAAGCTCAGATTAATAATTCTACACCTGTCGATAGGAAAAATAAAGACGAAGTCATTCAGCTGGAGCCTTTTGCCGTTACAACGCAATCAGCAGTTGGCTATGGAGTTCGTGATGCAAGCTCGTCCTCGCGGTTGAATTTGCCTTATATCGACATTCCCCAATCTATCAGCGTTCTTACCTCTGAGCTGCTCGCAGATGCGCAAATCACTTCGAGTCGCGATGCTTTACGTTGGGTTAATAATGTGATTCCTCGAACGAACGGTTCGGCTCATGAAACTTTTGAAGTAAGAGGATTAATTATCAACAAATCGTACCGTGATGGTTTTCTGGTCAGTGCGGGAGTTCCTCGCGATACTGCCCTTTATGAGCGAATTGAGTTTGTCAAAGGGCCAGCGTCAGCTGCCATCGGCCGTGGGGAAGCGGGAGGCTTGGTTAATTATATTACGAAAAAGCCTTTTACGGATAATAAAACAACTTCGAAAATCGTACTAGGAACTGATAAATTTTTTCGCTATGAGATAGACGCTAATCGAGTTATTTCTAAAAATATTTCAGCGAGAGTCCCGATATATTTAGAAGATGGAGATGGCACCTACGGCGCCGAACTAAGTCATACTAGAAAATATGGTATGGGGCCAAGCGTTCAATGGTACATCTCGCCGAAGACTGACTTACTAGCTAACCTAACTTTGTTTAGGCACGAAGGTCCTGGGCAAAGCGCCGAGACTGACTTCATGGATGAGAATATTATCCGTTTAAGAAAATCAGTCGGGCAGTTTGTAGGTTCAGCATGGAATCCTTACGACTACCCCAAGGTACCCTTGGATTCTGGCTGGGGCTATCCTGGGATCGGAATTTTCGATAATGTAGGGGAGGCTTCGGCTATTTTAACTCATCGGCTGACTGATGCAATCACGCTGCGCCAAGGCTTATACCTGGATGGTTATAATGAGCATCGTCGTTTTATTAATAAAATAGCGAATACGGTACGTGATCCATCAGATTCGAATAATTTTCTGGTGCCACTTTTATACACTTTTTCATATGCCGGTGCTCAACAAGTAAGGAATCAAGGTGATCTATTAATTAGTAAAACGCTTGGGTCTACCATGCAGCAATTTGTTTTTGGCTATGATATATTTGATTTAGCAAAGAACCAAAAAAGCGGGACAAACTCTACCGGTCTCTTTGACCAGTTATATAATCCAAAGCATACGCCGCCCGCTGGTTTTAACTTTTATACAAGTGCACCTATTACTTCGCGAACGTCTGAGAGCAGTAATGGCTTAGGCTTTTATGCGCAATACCTTGGTTCCTACTGGAGAGATAAAGTTAAGGTAATCGCTGGACTCCGGCGTGACACAACAGAGACAATTACCCGTAATCTAGTAACACTTAAGAATGTCGAGCTCGGCAAATTGACAACTACAGCGCCGCGATACTCGATCAGCTACAAACCTACTACTAATACATCAATTTATTACCTTCGTAGCCATCAGCAGGATCCAACCGTAACACAATTACGATATACTAGTTTTGTTGCCTCTAACGGAGCAGTGTTACCAGCGACCAATGATTCGCGCCGCAATGAATTTATTACCGGTCAGCTCAAAGCTGAATTGGAAGAGGTCGGAGCCAAAGCGAGCTTTCTTAGCGGTCAATGCACCGTGGCCATTTCTTTTTATAACCTTATGCGCGAAGGCGCATTAGCTTCGACACCTGTTAATGTACCGCAACCGACACCTGAGTTTCCACAAGCCCAGCTTGTTTATAGCGAGACTTACATAACTAAAGGCGAAGCTTACCGAGGGTTTGAAGCCGAGATTTATTATCAAATGGGGAAAAAATTAACGCTCATGTTTGCCTACGCTTCACCGCGAGGAGTTACTATCTTCTCGGGCAAACTCTCGCCAGGTGCTTCGCTTATCCGTACTGCTCGAATTTTTTCTAAATATAATATGTTTGATGAAAATGGCAAAGGACTCGAGTTCACTTTAGGCCTCCGCGAATTATTTGGAGATTGGGTAATTCGAAGCAATTCAACGGTGAAATTTGAGAGCAATCAGTATGGGGTTGATGCTGGGATTGCTTATTACTGGAAACGAGGTGCAAATAATATTCGTTTATTCGCAACTAATTTGACCAACGATCCTCAAATGACAGGTACAAACTCAAATGTAGAATTGCGCCGAGTCTACTTATCAATGGGATCTAAGTGGTAATTGAGTAATTACATAATCAATTGCGAGACACGGTAGAACGCTCCGATTCTTCGTGGATTGGGCGACGAAGGATCAACGCCGGTGGGGATGCTAAACCCCACCCCAGGCCAATCCGGTTTTCCATCAGTAAATTCTTTGCTCTCCCTTGCAGAAACCGACCCCAACTATGACCTCCTCCAAACTCCTTACCCGCTGGCTCATCGCTCTGCTGGCCGCCACCTTCCTACAGGTCGCGACCGCCTCCGCTGCCGGTTATCCCGGCATCCAAAAAATCAAAGACATCACTATCTACGAGGACGAGGATTTCTACAGCACGTTCCCGTCCATCGTCCGGCGCCCAGACGGGGACCTGCTCGTGGCCTTCCGCCGCGCGCCCAACCGCCGCAAACTCGGCGATGGGAAATACAGCCACTCCGACCCGAACAGCTATCTCGTCTCCGTTCGTTCCAAGGACTCCGGCCAGACCTGGACCAAGGAACCCGAGCTAATCTACGCCCATCCCTACGGTGGCTCGCAGGATCCCTGCATGGTCCAGCTGAGCGACGATTCCATCCTCTGCACCAGCTATGGCTGGGCCGCGATGGAACAGTCGCAAATCGAAAAGCTCCAGAAACCGGTTCATGTCTCGGGAAAGAACTTTGTCTTCATGGGCGGCTACATCCTGCGCTCGGACAACGGGGGCAAGTCCTGGACAACCATACTGCCCGCCCCGACCAAGACCGACCGCACGGTCGGCATCTTCGGCCAGCCGGTTCCCGCCTTCAACCGAGGGGCCATGCACGAAGGCTCTAGCGGCCGTCTTTACTGGGTGGCTCAGACGTTCTCGGGCACGAACCCGCGCCACACGGAAAATCACCTGATGATTTCCGACGATAAGGGCCTCACCTGGAGCTACTCCTCGGTGGTCGCGGCGGATCCCAAGGTCCAGTTCAACGAAACTTCGATCTACGAGACGCCCAAGAAGGACCTGGTCGCCTTCATGCGCACCGCCGGCTACGACGATCACCTGGCGATTGCGCGTTCCACCGACAGTGGCAAGAGCTTCACCTGGACCGACGGCGGTTTCCAGGGCCACCCGTTTCACGCCGTGCGCCTGCCGGACAAGCGCGTGTTGCTCGTCTACGGTTACCGCCATCCCCCGTACGGCATCCGCGCGCGGGTGCTGAACGCAGAATGTACCGACGCCGCCACCGCACCGGAAGTGGTGCTGCGCGACGACGGCGGTGGCGGAGACCTGGGCTATCCCTGGGTCACGGTGCTTTCGAAGAAGCAGGCACTCGTCGTGTATTATTTCAACAGGGCCGATGGCCCGCGCACGATCGAGTCCACCTTGGTGGAACTCCAGTAAACCGCCGTCGCGCCCGGCGGCGAGCGGACCGGCTTGAGCATCAGCGTGACAAAGTTCTCCTTGCCGCGCTTTTTGCGCCTGCCGCAGTAAGGCCTGCTGAAATCGAGAGCCCATCCCCCGGAATCAATCATCAGGCTGGTCACTAACTCGGTGACAAATAGTCTTCCCCCATGCCAATCCAGTTTTCTAGCAGTCATTACTTCTCACGCCCTAGCTTTGTCACGCTCAGTAGAATAGTGTTCGCTGCCATATTGGGCTCTGTTTTTTTGGAGCTCCCGATGAGGGCTTCCCCTTCCTCTGATTTTGACTGGGGTCTGAACCTGCCGGACAATCCGGTTTCACGTCGTGTGGCCAAAAACCTGAAGTTTCAGGGGCCGAACCCCTTCGTCCTCGCCGAAATCAATGGACCGGGTTGCATCCGTCGGTTCTGGGTAACGGGCAATAATATAGGGCGCGACGTCATCCTCCGAATCTATTTCGATGGCGCTTCTGTACCCAATGTCGAAGCGCCGCTTCCCGATTTTTTTGGAGTCATGCACAACCTCGCCAGCCCAGGTAAACCGTACATCATTAACACGCCGTTTATCGATGTGAAGCCAAAGAACGGTTTGACATGTTTTTTCCCGATGCCTTTTGCAAAATCCGCCCGCTTCGAGGTCGTCGGCAGCACGGAAAATACGAATCTGTACTACATGATCGACTGGCATGACTACCCTAACCAAGAACTGAAGGAGCCAATGCGATTCTGTGCCCGCTGGCGGCGCGAGGCACCCGTGCGAGATTTTCAGGATGAATTTATTATGCTCGATGCTGACGGCCCAGGCCGGCTGGTTGGCTTCACCTATGGCGTGGATATGCTGCAGGACCGCTTTAAAATGCGCTGGAGTCACGCCGGAGCCGATAATATTTACTTAGATGGGGGCAGCGACCAACCGGGGTTTCTGCGGGGTATCGGAGGAGAAGATACCTTCGGTTCTTCCTATGGCGGCGGTGACTATAAACCACAAAGCGCACTTTTCGCCGACATGCCCTACTATATTCAAAAGGATGAACATCGCGGTGATCCCTTGCGCGACATGCAAAAGCTTGCCGCTTACCGCTTCTATCTGCACGAGGCCATTTGCTTCAAGGACTCCATTCACATGCGGTTTGCCGCTCGCGCCCACGACATCACTTCAACGGTGTACTGGTATTCGACCAAGCCAGTTCGTCCCTTTTATAATATGCCACCGATCGAGAATCGCCTGCCGGGCTCGGAAGTCCGCCGGGGCGAATATGACCTCGCCCTGCCGGACTACGGTCAATGGTGGATCGTCGGACCCTTGCCCATCTCTTTCAATGAGACGCTACCAGCGTCGGCCAACTTAGATAGCAGCCAGCCCTATCACGGACACGCCTGGCAGAAATTCTCTGCTATTCGCGGCTTTGTAGAATTCAATCACGTCTTGCGTCCGCCCCCCAATAACGATAATTCGGTGACGCTCGACGGAGTCGCCGTGGCGCACTGCACCTTGGAGTCGCCCAGTGCTACGACCGCGAAGCTAACCTTCGCTTGGGACGATGAACTAGTACTCCAAGTGAACGACGACGCGCCTGTGAACCTAGGCACGCAGGCCTATTTTCTGCCCAGGGTTATTGGGGTAACACTGGTGAAGGGTAAAAACACCATTACCGTACGCCTAAGCAATACTGTCGGCTTGACCCGTGGGGCTTGGAATTTTTCCTTTCGCTGCTTCACAGGGAGCGGTCTGAGCTTGCTGCCCATGGCGACTAACTGAGGACCAGTTAGATTATCGAGGCTAGCCCACCAGCGATCAAAGCAAAGAAGTTCGAGCTGCCTACCCAAACTCAACTGCGACCAAATTTTTGGACAGGCCGCCCGCCCGTGTTGATGTCTGCTCCCCGTATGACGCACGATGCGAAGCCTCGGACGAACATCGAGCAGTCGCGGTCATTAGGCTGCCCTGGTGGGAACCGGTTTCTCGGTCGTACGATTCATAACAAATCAGGGATTCCAAGTGCTGCCGCCGATATAGTATTTCCCGAAGAGATTGTAGTAATACACTGACAGGATGCTGCCATCGGGATTCTGCATCGACTCGGGATAACCGATGTCCCAGTTAGGGAAATCATTCCGGATTTGGAATTCAGTCTTGGGATCCCAGGTCTCGCCGTTGTCGCGGCTGAAGGCAGCGCAAATACCGCCCGGCTTGGTGTGGACGCTGGGGCGAATGCCGTAGGTTGCCATCAACCGGCCGTCAGTCAGCTCAATCAGGTCGACGGGGTGACCGATCAGCGCGCTTGACTCGAGCGCTTCCAAGACGGCGAGCGCGCCGCTAAAGCGGCTCAAACACGATAGGCTGAAATTTTGAGGTCGAGACTTCTGCTGAAAGGCGTGGAGGCATTGCTTGATTGCCAAATTGGATTTCTAATTTCAGGATTCGCTTCAATTGCTTATGACCATGCTTCAAGGTAAAATCACGCTAGTAACAGGCGCTGGCTCTGGCATCGGTCAGGCCATTGCACTGGCATTTGCGCAGCAAGGCGCGTTTGTCTGGCTGGTTGACCGCGATGAAAAAGCCGGGAAGGCCACGGCGATGCAGGTGCGGGCTGCTGGGCAGCAGGGTGAGTTTGCTCAACTCGACGTCGCAAACGAAGCCGATGTTTTCGCGCTCGTTGGTCGCCTGCCAACGCTTGATGTACTCGCGAATGTGGCAGGTATCGGTCATGTGGGCGGATTACTCGAGACAACAGCGGCTGATCTCGACCGACTCCATGCGGTCAATGTCCGGGGAGTATTCAACCTTTGTAAGGCTTTCGTTCCTGCGATGCTCCAGCGCGGATCGGGTAGCGTAATTAACATGGCCTCAGTGGCGGGTATTGTTGCCGTTCGGGATCGGCTGGCCTACACCACTACAAAGTTTGCGGTGGTCGGGCTGACGAAGGCTCTTGCGCTCGATCACTCGCATACGGGGGTTCGTTTTAATGCGATCTGCCCAGGCCGGGTGGAAACTCCCTTTGTCTCCGCGCGCATTGCTGAGTATCCAGATCCCGCAAAGGCCTACCGCGAAATGTCAGCGACTCAGCTTAATGGGCGGATGGTTCGGCCTGAGGAAGTGGCGGCGGCGGCGGTTTATCTCGCGGCTGACCAGTCGGCCATGGTTACAGGTAGCGCATTGATGATCGATGGTGGGTGGACGGCGGGCAAGTAGCTTGGGCACTGGTTTTTTAAATTTGTCTGGCCGAGTTGGGTGACGCTTCAAGGTATGCCGACCACCTAAGATTGATTGCGCGCACTGAGACCGTGACCGCCACGCCCATTACTCGGGCCCAACTGCCCAGCCAAAGGAGGGACCGGGAAACGGTACGGTGGCTGTAAAACACGCTTTCATCGGGCCGCGAGACCTGCAGCATGACCAGCCATGGGCATGACGCGGCTGAGCAGATTTTTTTCAACTAATCCTGAATAGATATGAAATTGTATTTCATGGGCATCGGTGGAACGGCGATGGGCAATACCGCTTTGCTCGCGCGAGCGGCGGGGCATGAAGTGCTCGGGGCGGATACGAATGTTTATCCGCCGATGAGCACTGTGCTGGCGGCGGCGGGAATTGTCTTTCATCAGGGTTACGACGCAGCTCGCCTAGCCCAACTAGCCCCTGACCTCGTCGTAATTGGTAACGCCATGTCCAGGGGGAATGTCGAAGTCGAGTGGTTGCTCGAGACCCGAGCGCTTGGGTTCACTTCCTTGCCCGCTTTTTTAGCCGAATTTATTCTGAAGGGGCGGAAAAATATTGTGATAGCGGGCACGCACGGAAAGACGACCACGACGGCTCTCACAGCTTATTTGCTACGTGAAAATGGGCGCGATCCCGGTTTTTTAATTGGCGGAGTGCCCGTGGATCCGCCCGTGGGAAATCACCTCGGTGCGGTGGCTGATTCTTTTGTGATTGAGGGCGATGAGTACGACAGCGCTTTTTTTGATAAGCGCAGTAAATTCATTCATTATGCGCCGCAGATTGCGGTGTTGAATAATCTGGAGTTCGACCATGCCGATATTTTTCGCGATTTGCAGGATGTGCAGCGGACCTTTTTGCATCTGACTCGGATTGTGCCGCGCAATGGTTGGATAGTGCTTAACGGGGATGACGATAATTTTCGCGTGCTGGGGCCGATGGCTTGGACGCGGGTGGTGCGGGTGGGCACGGGCGAAAATAATGATTTAAGGATTATCGATTTCTTGGAAACCCCCGCTGGTGTGCGCTTCAAATTAATGTGGAAGGGAGTGCTTTGGTCGGAAGTCCACTGGACTCAGCCTGGATTATTTAATGCGCGTAATGCCGCGATGGCTGCTTGTGCCGCTGGGCTGGCACTGGCGGCCGAGCCACGCAGGTCGGCAGGAGGTCGCGTCCCGGCGGCGGACGACCCCACCATCCTTAAGCTCGATGCCTTGGCACGATTCCGTGGGGTGAAGCGCCGCCAAGAGCTTTTGATCAATACGCCGGCGCTTAAAGTAATGGAAGATTTTGGGCATCACCCGACTGCCTTAGCCGCGACCTTGGAGTCCTTGCGCGCGCGTTTCCCCCAGCACGTTATTCATGCGGCCTTTGAGCCGCGGAGTAATACTTCGCGCACTAAAATTATGCAGGCTGGCTTTATGCGCGCGCTGGCCTTGGCGGATGAGGTTTATCTCGGCGCGGTGGCTCAGGCGAATAAGCTCAAACCGGAAGAGCGATTTGATACGGACGCGGTGATTCAGTTTCTTGATACGCAAGGGGTCCACGGACATACCGCCGCGACGAATGCCGCCTTGTTAGCGACGATTTCTGCGCAAGTAAAAGCCACGCAGGGTCGGTCGCAGCTTGTGGTCTTTTTCACCAACGGATCCTTCGATGGAATCATCCAGCAATTCGCGGCTGGAGCCAAAGGATAGGCCCGAGCCCGCCCGGTTTACTGGGCTTGTTTCGCGGTTTTGTATTCGGCGGGCTTTTGGCCCTTGGGCAGCGCGAGTAGATCGTAATCGTGGTAGCCTGTGATCGTCACTTGCGCGAATTCACCGACGGGCAAATTTTTCGGCACATAGACGCGACCGTCAATGTCGGGGGCATCAGCCTCGCCGCGAGCTACGCCTGCTTCTTCTACGAGCACTTTTATGGTCCGGCCAACGTAGCTTTTGGAAACCGTCGCCGCGATCTGCTGCTGGAGAGCCATGGTTTGATGCCAGCGAGCTTCTTTTACTTTGGCGGAGATTTGGTCGTCCATTTTGGCGCCGCGCGTGCCTTCTTCCTGGGAGTAGCGAAAAACGCCCAGGCGCTCAAATTTGGTTTCTTGGATGAAGGTGCAGAGTTCGGCGACATCCGCTTCGGTTTCGCCGGGGAACCCCACGATAAAGGTGGTGCGGATGGCGATGCCGGGGATGCCGGCGCGAATGCGACTGATGAGCGCGCGAATATAATCACCGCTCGTTTCGCGCTGCATGCGTTCGAGCATCGCGTCGCTGATATGTTGCAGGGGAATATCGATGTAGCGGGCTACTTTCGGGCACGCCGCGATCGTTTTGATGAGCTCATCACTCCAGTGCGCTGGGTGAGTGTACAGCAAGCGAATCCAGAAATCGCCTTCGATGGCGTTCAGTTCGCGCAGTAAG
>Ga0214919_10002215_pt1 | contig 30855 bp, 27 predicted proteins | sample LL1503_MetaG_FD_177994 | JGI IMG/M metagenome (GOLD analysis project Ga0214919, IMG submission 177994) | Freshwater microbial communities from Lake Lanier, Atlanta, Georgia, United States - LL-1503 | ecosystem: Environmental > Aquatic > Freshwater > Lake | place: USA: Georgia | collected... | reverse complement strand
CGTCAATCATCGATCTATAAAAAAAATGTTTTTTAAAGTTCTCAATAAAAATGAATTTAATTAATATAGAACTCAAAATATATCATAAAAGTGTCATCACTGCCCGGGTTGATAAAAAAGTGAAGCCGTGACACTTCAACGCGGTCGAGCCATATCCATAAGGCGTGTCAGCAGTCCATAGAACGATCAGATGAGCGGATCAGCTTGAAGATTCATTTTGCTTTTACTGGATGTTTTATGGCTTACGCAATGCTGTTGAATCTGCTAATCTGATTCAAACTTCGATGAGTGATTGGAAAATTCATGACAAATCTGACTTTGGACCAAGCCACGCACATCCTGCAAGGCGCAGTGCAAGCCGCCCGAGCTGCGAACTACAAACCCATGGGCATTGTGGTGCTGGATGCTTCTGGCCAGTTGGTGTCTTTCGTGCGTGAAGATGGTGCCAGCATGTTCCGCTTCGATATCGCAAGAGGCAAGGCGTGGGGCGCGGTTGGTATGGGTGCATCCAGTCGCACGCTGGCAGAGCGGGCCAAAGACAATCCCAATTTCTTTGTGGCTTTGTCGGCTACCGCAGAAGGTAAATTTTTACCCCAACCCGGTGCCGTTTTGATCAAGGACGCCAGCGGTCACATCTTGGGCTCAGCCGGTGCCAGTGGGGGCACGGGCGATGAAGACGAATTGATTTGCATGGCAGGAATTCAAGCTGCCGGATTGGTTGCAGGTTAAAGCCATGAAGACAACTCAAAAAACAAATGGACTGAAGGCGCGCGTGGGTGTTTTGGGGTTGGGCATCATGGGGGGTGCCATGGCCGAGACCTTGCTGGCGCATGGTTTTACCGTCACGGGTTTCGACATCGATCCCAAAGCGCGGGCTCGCTTGAAGAAAGCGGGCGGTCAAGCCCTGCCCAGCGTGGCCGATGTGGCTTGCCAATCGGATGTGCTGATTGTGTCTTTGCCCTCTTCCAAGGCTTTGGCGCAAGTCACCGAGGCCCTTCTCGCCATGCCTGTGCCTGCATGGACGCAGCCGCCCATTGTCATTGAGGCGAGTACTTTGCCTTTGGCAGACAAAGAGGCGTTTGCCAACAGCCTGCGCATATTGGGCATCACGACATTGGATTCACCCGTCAGCGGTACGGCTGTTCGGATCAGGGAGCGGGACTGGACATTTTTTGTCAGCGGTCCGCAAAAAGCCTACCGAACGGTCTTGCCCGTCTTGAATGCATTCACGGACAACGTGGCTTATGTCGGGCCATTTGGCAATGGCATGAAGATGAAATTTGTGGCCAACCATCTGGTGGCCGTGTACAACGTGGCCTATGCCGAGTCGATCACTTTTGCCCGAAAAATGGGGCTCGATCCGGAGGAAGTGCTCCAATTGATGGGCAACAGTCCTGTCCTGGGCACAGGATTAATGCGTCTGCGCATGCCCATGATGGTGGCGCGTAAGTACTTGCCTGCGACCATGAAAGTGGACGTTTGGCAAAAGGACATGGCCGTGATCGCACACATGGCCACGCAAGTGGATTGTCCGATCCCGCTTTTTGCAGCCTGCGCTCCGATTTTCAACAGTGCCATGGCCATGGGCAAGGCCTTGGAGGACACGGCCTCTGCAGCAGAGGTCTTGGCGGCCATGGCAGGGATTCCTGCTGCGCCCACTCTGAGCAAGCGCGCCAGCAAAAAAAGGGTTAAGTCTTCCGCCTGACCCCGCATCGAGCCTTATTTTTAGGGGCTCGCATGGTACTTTGATTATGAATGCGGCCTTGAATATTATCTTGGCCTTAAATAATCGCCATCTCGAATGGCTTGAATGTCTTTCGCGCCTGCCAAGCCCATGACGCGATCGAGTTCGACGTTCAAGAGGTCCAAAACCCATTCCACACCTTCTTGCCCCGCAACCGATAAGCCCCACAAATGGGGGCGCCCCAGCAACACAGCCGTGGCACCTAAAGCCAATGCTTTGAAGATATCGCTGCCCCGGCGAACACCACCGTCGAGTAACACCGGCACAGCCCCATTGACGGCTTGAACAATGGCGGGCAGGGCGCGCGCACTGGCTATGGCGCCGTTGAGTTGTCGCCCGCCATGGTTGGAGACGATGATGGCATCGATCCCGTGTTGGAGTGCTTCAGCGGCTTCTTGTGGATGAAGAACGCCCTTCAAGATCAAACGGCCTTTCCAGTGGGCGCGCAACATGTCCACATCTTGCCAAGACATGCTAGGGTCCAGCAGCGCGCCCATGCGGGCCGCCAGGGCGGCAACAGATTCAGGTGTATTCGATTGCACATAATTGCCAAAGGTGATCTTCGCCAACTCATGGCGCATAGACCACCACCAGGCTGGCTTTTGGGCAAAGGCCAGCATCTGTTGCAAATCAAAACGCGGTGGAATGGTGAAACCGTTGACCAGGTCGCGTTCGCGTTTGCCAATCATTTGATTGTCAATGGTCAAGACCAAGGCATCATAGCCACTGTCTTGCGCGCGAGTGGCCAACTCGCGGGTGAAACCCCTGTCCTTGTAAATAAAGACCTGCATCCATTTCAAGCCTTCGTGTGACTGGGCCAATTGCTCCATGGTGCACACAGAGCCATGACTGAGGCAGTACACAGTGCACTGCGCTGCAGCTGCCTTTGCGCTCGCAATTTCGCCTTGGGGCCAAAATAAGCCTGCCAGCCCGGTGGGGCCAACCAGCAAGGGACTGCGCAATGTTTGGCCGAACAAGGTCGTAGAGAGGTCACGCTGCGCCGCGCCGTTCAATGGCTGGGGCAGAACATCCCATCCCTGAAAAGCCGACTCGTTTTGCCGCACGGTGTCTTCATCTTCAGCGCCACCATCAATGAAGTCAAAAATAGGACGCGGTAAGCGTTTTTGCGCCATGCGGCGCAGCGCAGCAACGCTGTATCCGTCACGTTTCAAAATGGGGTTCATAGAATCCATGCGGCAGGTCAGCCGCTTCAGGTTTTCAAAAAACCAGGCAAGCGCGCACCCTGGCGCACAGACTCATCGGCGGCGGCCTCGGCAGCACGAATACCGGGGAGCTTGGTGAGCACTGATGCCAGCATGTCTTTCGGAATGATGACCACACCGTCGAGATCAGCGACCACAATGTCGCCACTGCACACCACATGACCGGCAATATTGACAGGCATGCCGATCGTGCCGGGTCCATTGCGGTGGGGCGAATTGGGCGTCACCCCCACCGACCAAGCCGGCAGTCCGACAGACTTCAAACCGACCAAATCACGCACGCATCCATCGGTGACAAAACCAACTGCACCCGAATTTTTGGCCATGCCCAGCACCAAATCGCCCGTGACGGCGCAGCCCGTAAAACCATCGGTGCCGACAATCAGCACATCCCCAGGCTCAACCTGCTGCAAGGCATGCACCAAGGCCAGGTTGTCTGCCGGGCCCGCATGGCATGTCAAGGCCACACCACAAAATGCATACTGATCGGCGATGGCCGGGTGGAGGCGGTAATCCAATGCGCCCGTGCCCCCCATCGCGTCTACTAAAAATCCAGTGGGCGTCCCACGCAGTTGCGCCACCAGCGTGGCTTCAGGGCGATGGAGGGCCTGTATTTGGAGATTCGGAACTTCTTCAATCATGGCAACTCTTTCTGCGGTTTTCAAAAGGAAGGTGACCAAACATTGGACAGTCAAAGCCAAAGCTTGTCAAACTTCCAAAGAGTTTCTTAAAAGAGTGGATGGTCCGCATGGAATCTGGCGCTGATTGAATATTTTCGCTGTAACAACGGCACAATGAAGTGATGAAACAACCCATCGTGATTGCGGGCGGCGGCATAGGGGGCTTGGCGGCTGCGCTGCGCTGCGCTGCGCCTGAAGCTATGGTGCATGTGATCGAGCGCGCACAGGCTTTCAGCGAAGTCGGCGCAGGCATCCAAATCGGACCCAACGTGACCCGTATTTTGAAGGCTTGGGGGCTGGACAATGCGGTTCAATCTGTCGCGGCTTTCCCTGATTTTTTACGGATTCGCCAAGCGCAATCTGGCGTCCAGACCGGACAGTTGCGCTTGGGCGTCAAGGCTGTGGCGCGCTATGGTGCCCCCTATGCCACTGTTCACCGCGCTGACTTGCATGGTGTGCTTTTACAAGCGGTACAAGAGCAGACAAGGGTGCAGTTGATCTTGAACCAAGACGTCACAGGCTATGCCCAGCAAAGCGAAGGTGTGTCGGTGCAATTGGCGAATGGCGAGAAACTAATGGCCAAAGCCTTGGTCGGCGCGGATGGCTTGTGGAGCAAGCTCAGGGCGCAGATGTTGGGCGATGGTGCCCCGCATTTCACCGGCCACCTGGCTTACCGCGCCATGCTCTTGCAGTCCGAACTGCCAGTGGCTTTGCGCACCCAGAGTGTGACCGTTTGGATGGGCCCTCGCCTGCATGTGGTGCAGTACCCCGTTCGCAGGGGGGAGCTGTTGAATCTGGTGGCCATTGTTCACGGGCCAGCCCCGTCTGATATGACCCTATGGGACCATGCGGCCAATGCGGCTGACTTGAAGCGGTCTTTAGGTGATGTGTGCGGCGATTTGAAAGCCTTGATCGAAGCCGTACCGGCATGGCGCTTGTGGCCTTTGTGCGACCGCGTGCCTATGCGAGGCGCTTATCAACAGGCGCAAGGCGCTGTGGCCTTGTTGGGCGATGCAGCGCATCCGATGCGACCCTACATGGCACAGGGCGCCGGCATGGCGATTGAGGACGCCGATGCTTTGGGTCGATGCCTGGCGCTGCCAGGCGCCGATGTGCCCGCCAAGCTGGCGCACTATGCGCAACTGCGCTGGCAGCGCAACGCCCGCGTGCAACAAAGGGCGATCCGCAATGGACAGATATTTCATGCCCAAGGCCTGCTGCGGTGGGGGCGCGACACATTGATGCGCCTTCTGGGCGAAGGCTTACTCGATGTGCCTTGGCTCTATGACGGTCCTTGAGTGCTCAAGCGAACATTCGCTAAATCACATCTCGTTTCAAGCTAAGGGCATCAGGCCCAGTCTTTTCCTTGCTCGATCACACGCCTCACTGCCTTCGGTGAACTCACGGCAAGGGGATGGACGCCACTCGTAAATGCCGCAAGTGGCTTTTTCGCCGATGCGCCCTGACAGGGCTGCGCATCGGGGCGGGCTGTGGTCTGTGCCACGCATCCTGCAGGTGTATTCAGTGATGGGCGAGGCCAAGCCAACAGGGACGGCTCCGCCGCCTTCTTCGTATTCGAAGCGAGAGAAGTCCACCCGAAAGCTCGCGCAGCAAGCGCCGCAGGTGGTACAAGCAGACATGGTGAGATAGTGAGAAATGGACCTCGGATCCAGTCCGGGGTGACAGATGGGGTCGCCGTGAAACAGGGTTTGTTCTTGTGGGGTGTCAGTTCACGTGTTCACACGGCCCAGCAACAAGAACTCCATCAATGCTTTTTGCACATGCATCCGGTTCTCAGCCTCGTCCCAGACAACCGATTGGGGGCCGTCAATGACTTCTGCACTGACTTCTTCGCCTCGGTGGGCGGGCAGGCAGTGCATGAACAAAGCGTCTGGCTGCGCCACACGCATCATGTCTTCGTCGACACACCAGTCGGCAAAGGCTTTCATGCGGGCTTCGTTTTCAGCCTCGAAGCCCATGCTGGTCCACACATCGGTGGTGACCAGGCTCGCGCCACGGCAAGCCTCGTGTGGATCTTTGAAAATTTTGTAACTGGCACTGCTGCGCAGTCCGGCCACGGATTGGTCCACTTCATAGCCACTGGGCGTGCTCAGATGCAAGGTGAAGCCAAGCAACTCGGCAGCTTGCAACCAGGTATTGGCCATGTTGTTGCCGTCGCCTACCCACGCCACCACTTTGCCCTTGAGGCAGTCCAAGGCCTTACTTTCGGCGCCGGGTGATCCCCGGTGCTCGATGTAGGTGAAGATGTCGGCCAGAATTTGGCAGGGATGAAACTCGTTGGTCAGGCCATTGATGACAGGCACGCGAGAGTGCGAGGCGAAGCTTTCGATTTTCTCGTGACCATACGTGCGGATCATCACCAGATCGGTCATGCGACTGATCACCCGGGCGCTGTCCTCAATGGGCTCGGCGCGGCCCAACTGGCTGTCACCGGTCGTCAGGTGCACCACGGAGCCGCCAAGCTGGTACATACCCGCCTCAAAGCTGACTCGGGTGCGGGTGCTGGCTTTTTCAAAAATCATGGCCAAGGTGCGATCGGCCAGCGGGTGGTATTTTTCGTAGGCCTTGAATTTGCGTTTGATCTCTGCTGCACGCGCAAACAGATGCGCGTATTCATCTGCACTCAGGTCAGAAAATTGCAGGTAATGCCGCACGGGCGCAGGGGCGGTAAAGCTCATGATGAGGCTGTTAAAAAAGTTTTGATCAAAGGCAGCAGGATTCCCAGAACCTCGTCCGCCTCGGCGGTGGTCATGATCAGTGGGGGCAAGAGGCGCACCACGGTGTCAGCGGTCACATTGATGATGAGGCCTGCCTCGGCGGCCTGCTTGAGCAAGACGCCACAGGGCTTGTCGAATTCGATGCCAATCATCAGGCCCTGGCCACGGATTTCCTGGATGCCTTTGAGGCCGCCCAAAGCTTTCGTCAGTTTGAGATGAAAATGCGCGCCAACATGGGCAGCGTTGTCGAGCAGACCGTCTTTTTCCATGATGCGGATGGTTTCCACGCCCGCCCGCATGGCCAAGGGATTGCCGCCAAAGGTGGTGCCGTGGTTGCCAGGCTGAAAGATATGGGCTGCTTTGGGGCCCGCCACCACCGCGCCAATGGGTACGCCAGAACCCAGGCCTTTGGCCAGCGGCATGACGTCGGGTAGGATGCCGGCCCACTGATGGGCAAACCATTTGCCGGTGCGGCCAATGCCGCATTGCACCTCGTCGATCATCAGCAGCCAGTCTTGCTGGTCGCACAGCGCACGCACGTCGCGCAAATAGTCGGCGCGAGAGGGGTTGATCCCGCCTTCGCCTTGGATGGTCTCAAAGAACACGGCCACGACATCGGGGTCGTTGGCTGCGGCATTTTTCAAGGCTTCGATGTCGTTGAGCGGCACGCGCACAAAGCCTTCGAGCATGGGGCCAAAGCCCTGCTGCAGTTTCACGTTGGCGGTGGCGCTGAGGGTGGCGATGCTGCGGCCATGGAAGGCTTTTTCGTAGACCACGATCTTGGGGTGGGTGATGCCCTTGTCATGGCCGAATTTGCGGGCCAATTTGATCGCCGCTTCATTGGCTTCCAGACCCGAATTGCAAAAAAACACATTGGTCATGCCCGACAACGCGACCAGCTTGGCGGCCAGAATTTCCTGGTTCGGCACGTGGAAGTAATTGCAGCTGTGGATCATTTTGCCAATCTGGTCTTGCAGCGCAGGCGCAAACTCGGGGTGGTTGTGCCCCAAGGTGTTGACTGCAATGCCGGCCAGGGCATCCAGATATTCTTTGCCATTGATGTCCCAGACTCGGCAACCCTGACCATGACTCAACGCAATGGGCAGACGCCCATAGGTGTTCATGGTGTGCGGTGAGGCGGCTTCAATGAAAGCGGACATGCGAATGGACTCCTCAAAAAAAATAAGCCCCAACGGGGCTGCTGAAGTGAGATTCTAGAGGCAATTGGGCGCTGTGTAGACATTGATTTGAGACAAGCCTTTTGCACCCCAGGCACTTTCATTGAAGCACACGACCTGGCTTGAAGTCTTATATAAGATACAATTATTGTGCAGTGCAGCAACAGGCGATCCCTGGGTCTGCATTTTCTTTTGAAAGCACCTCTACCCGATGGTCCCCACCTCCTCCAAAGAAGTCTTCATTCAGGGCATTACCCTGGACGGCAAGACCTTTCGCCCAACTGACTGGGCTGAAAGATTGGCAGGAGTGATGAGTCAATTTCGCCCTGGTGGGGTGCAACCGGGAAGCCATTTGAGTTATTCACCTTGGTGTATTCCGACCACCATGGGTGGGACTAAATGTGTGGTGGTGAACCGTGATCTGCGTGACCATGAGCCCATGGCCTGGGATTTTGTGATGAATTTCGCCAAGGACAACCAACTGCTGGTAGCAGAAGTCTGTTTGTTGCCTGACTAAAAGAGCGACGGTTGGGCATGGCGCATGACGCCGATCAGGGGCGGATTGTCACGGCATCGACAACACGACTTTGCCAACGTGGTTGTTGGCCTGCATGCTGTCTTTGGCTTGGGCCAATTGTGAAAAAGGAAAGACCTGATCAATGAAGGGGCGGATCTCGCCGCGGTTCATTGCAGGCCAGATGTCTTTCATGAAGGCTGGAATGGAGGCCGCTTTTTGCGCAGCGCTGCGCAACTTGTTGGAAACACCAAACAAGCACAAGCGCTTGGCGTGCAGGGCATGCAAGTCGAGAGGGGTGTTCAGCGAGCCATCCACATAGCCCACCATGGCCAGCCGACCTTCAAATGCCAAGCAGCGGATATCTTCTGCAAACACCGACCCGCCAACGGTATTGACCGCCAGATGGACACCTTGGCCTTGCGTGGCATGCATGACGGCATCGTGAAAGTCAGCTTGTCGCGTGTGCAGTGACAAGCTTAAGCCTTGGCCTTGGAGTTTGGCCAGTTTGTCTGTCGACCCGGAGGTGCCAATCACATGGGCTCCAATGGCCTTGCCCATTTGCAAAGCCGCCACCCCCACGCCCGAGGTCACACCATTGATGAGAAGCCATTCACCTTTTTTCAATCGACCTTGCTCGTGTATGGCATCGTAGGCCGTGAGGTAAGTCAAAGGCACGGCTGCTGCCTCATTCCAATCGAGGCTATCGGGAATGGGCATGGCCTCGCGCTCATCCATCACGGTGCGAACTGCGAAAGCGCCAGGGCATCGGCCCATGACGCGCTGGCCCACTGCAAACTGTTTCACTTTGGCGCCGATTTCGAGCACCCTGCCGGCACCCTCCAAGCCCACAGGCTGGGGGACTTCTGACTTGCCGTGCAAACCATGTCCGACAATAAATTCACCCCGGTTCAAACTGGCCGCGTGCATCTGTATGCGCATCTGAGTCGGCCCCAGTGCGGGCTCGTCGCGTTCAACAAGTTCGACCACCGATTGGTTCTGCACTGTTTTGATGGTGTAGGCTTGCATGTCAGTCCACCTTGGCGCCAGAAGCCTCAATCAGCTTGCTCCATAGAGGTGCTTCACGTTGGTTTTGCAGTCGAAATTCGTTGGGCGAATTATTAGGGGCGGGGTCCATGCCCTGCGTGGCCAGTTTGTCTCGGATGTCCTGGCGTTTAAGTACTTTCACGGCGGCTTCGAAAATCTTTTTCACATCATCGGGGGGTGTTTTCATGGGGGCGTAAAGACCAAATGAAAAACTGATGTTGTAGTCGGGTAAACCGGCTTCTTTCATGCCCATGATGTTGGGAATTGCCGCAGAACGCTCTTGTGTCGTGATGGCCAAGGGCCGAATGCGCCCGCCGCGCACTTGCGGCAGCACCACCGGAGATGTACCGAAAATCACCTGTGTGTCTCCGGCTATCAAGGACTGCACCGCAGGGGCACCGCCTTTGAAGGGGATGTGCAGCATGTCTGTCTCCGCCACACTGTTGAACAAAATACCCGCCAAGTGAGGTGCTGAGCCGTTGCCACTGGAGCCAAAGTTCAGTTTGTCGGGGTTCTTTTTGGCATACGCAATCAACTCCTTGATGTTGTTGACGGGCAGGCTGCTGTTGACTGCAATGACCATCGGCCCATTCCCGAGCAAGGTGATGGGCTGAAAATCTTTCTCAATGTCGTAAGGCAGTTTTTTGTAGAGTGCTTTGTTAATGTAGGGGTTCCCACCCACCAACAAGGTGTAACCATCGGGCGCTGATTTATGGACCAATTCGCTGGCCAGGTTGCCAGCCGCCCCCGGCCGATTGTCGATCACAGCCGTTTGCCCCAGTTCGGTGGCAATGGCTTCCCCAAGGGTGCGGGTCACAAAGTCACCCGACCCGCCGGGCGGGTAGCCAACGACGAATTTGATGGGTTTGTTCGGATAAGGCTGGGCCATTGCAGTACAGACCGACAAGAGTCCAGCAGCCAACCACCACCATGAAAGTTTTTGCATTCGATGACTCCTACTTACCTTGGAATTCAGGAGTGCGTTTTTCAGCAAAGGCTTTGCGGCCTTCTTTGTAATCGTCGCTGGTGAAGCAGGCGTCGACCATGGCTTGAACGCCAGCCAGGTCCCGCTCGTGCGGGTTCTTGCGAATTTCTAGCAAAGATCGCTTGGCCGCAGCCAAGGTCAAGGGAGCGTTTCCGCAGACCATTTTCGCATAGGCGCTCACGAGCTCTTCAAATGCTTCGACGGGCGCCATTTGTTTGAGCAAGCCGATGCGCAGGGCTTCGTCTGCACCAAAAATGCGTGCACTGAAAAACAAATCAGCGGTGTTGGCGGTGCCCACCACTTCGGTGAAGCGTTTGATACCTTCAAAAGCATACCCAAGCCCCAATCGACCTGCTGGCATGCGGAACTTGCTGTCCGCCGAGGCCATGCGCATATCGCAATTGATGGCCAGCCCCAAGCCGCCTCCCATGCAAATGCCGCGGATTTTGGCCAGGGTGGGTTTGGTGCAATCGAGCACGGCAGCGTAGCCTGCTTGTGTGGCTTCGTTGTAGTGGGTGCTGGCATCGCCATTGCGGTGCGTGTTGAATTGCGAAATATCTGCACCCGATACAAAGGCCTTTTCGCCGGCACCTTGCAAAACGATCAAACGCACTTGCGGGTTGTCCGTCAGGGCCTGCATGGCGATGGGCAGCGCACACCACATGTCGTAGTTCACCGCATTGAATTTAGCGGGGTTGTTGAAGGTCACATAGCCGACGTGACCTTCTACGTGGTGGTCCAGTTGGCCTGCGGTTTGCGGTGCTTCGCTCATGATCAGATCACTTTCTTCAATTTGAATTGCGCAATGGTGTCAGAGGAATAACCCAATTCACCCAGAATTTCGTCGTTGTCTTCACCCAAATCCCGCTGTGTAAATTTGACAGAACTTGGCGTGCGAGACAGTTTAAAGGGCTGTGCCACCACGCGGATGTCGCCTCGGCGCGGGTGTTTCAAATCCACTGCCGCTTGCAGGTGTTGCACCTGGGGGTCATCAAAGACTTGTTGCATGTTGTAGATCGGACCGCAGGGCACTCCCGCATCGTTCAGAGCTTGCACCCAGTGTTCGGTGGTGTTGGTGGCAAAGCCTTTGTTCAATTCGGCGTTCAAGAATGCGCGGTCTTGGAGTCGACCCGGATTCTGTTGATAACGCGGTTCATCACGCAAATCCAATCGGTTCAGCACTTCACACAAAGACCTGTACTGGTGTGTCCCCGAAGCGCCAATATTGAAATGGCCATCACTGGATTGGAAGGTGCCCATCGGCGTGGCGAAAGGGTGGTCGTTGCCGGTTGGCGCTGGAACCTCTCCATCGATCAAATACCGGGACGCTTGAAAATCGCACAGACTGATCATGGATTGCAAGAGGTTCGCCTGCACCCATTGTCCGCGGCCCGATGTTTCGCGTTCCAGCAGCGCAATCAAAACACCTATAGCGGCAAACATGCCAGTACCCGAATCAGAAATCGCAATGCCTGCACGAACCGGACCCTGACCGGGCAGACCGGTGACCGACATCATGCCCCCCATGCCTTGGGCGATCTGGTCAAAGCCGGGTCGTTTGCGGTAGGGTCCATCTTCGCCAAAACCTGAAATGCTGGCCATAACGATGCGCGGATTGATGGCGGCCAAGGTGTCGTAGTCGATGCCTAAACGGAACTTCACATCCGGTCTGTAATTCTCGACCACCACATCGGCTTGCGCGACCAGTTTGTAAAAAATATTCCGGGCTTCGGGCTCTTTGAGATTCAGGGTGATCGAGCGTTTGTTTCGATGCAAATTCAGCATGTCAAAGGTTTCTCGATCGCCCATAGCGCCTTCGTTGGGATCCAAGCCTGCGGGCGATTCAATGCGAATAACCTCTGCACCAAAATCGGCCAAAGTACGCACGCAGGTCGGGCCGGATCGGGCACGGGTCAGGTCCAATACTTTGAAGCGTTTCAAGGCGCAGGAGTCGGAGCTTCTGGGATTCATGGTGTATCGTCCTTGGGAAAAGATGCCCACCTGATAGGCGCACAATATGTCCGGACAATATAATGGCACTGGCTTGAAAGTCAATCGACTTTGGCTCACATCAGGGTAAGTCTGCGCAAGCAAAAGGCTTGCACATTGGTTTGCACGTTGTTTTGCGCACGGGCTAAATTAGCCAGGAGATACACACGCCATGGTTCAACACATTTATATCCTGACAGGCGCTTCCAAAGGTATGGGGCTGGAAATGGCCCGTCAATTATTGAAAGCTTCGAACCGTTTGCTCTGCATCTCCAGAACAACTTCGCAGCCCTTGGCCGATGAGGCTGAAAGTGCGGGCGTGGCACTGGAGCAGTGGTCTGCCAATCTGGCCGATCCCGCGCCTGTGGCGCACAGTTTGGCCGCTTGGCTCACGGCCATTGGGCCTGCGCAGGTGGCTTCAGTCACCTTGATCAACAATGCCGGCACACTGGGTGCGATGGCGCCCTTGCCCACCATTGCTTCTGAGACCATCACGCAAGCCATTACGGTGGACCTCATTGCGCCTTTGCAGTTGATGGCCTCATTTTTGCAGGCGACCAGCGCGTGGCGGGGTGTGGTCAATGTCTTGAATATTTCGTCCGGCATGAGCCAGCGTGCCATGGCGGGTGCCGCTTTGTATGGTGCGGCCAAAGCGGGTATGGATCAGTTGAGCCGTTGCGTGGCTTTGGACGAGGCCAGGCGCGCTGCAGGCGCACGTATTGTGTCCTTGGCGCCGGGCGTGATCGATACCGATATGCAACGTGAATTGCGCAATGGCAATGCAGAACTGTTTCCCGACAGAGAGCGCTATATCCAATTGCAAGCGACCGGCGCGCTCACTTCGCCAAGTGAGGCGGCGCGCCAGGTTCTGGCGTATTTGCACCACCCTGAATTTGGCAGCGAACCTGTGGTCAATATTGTGGGCAAGCGCGACCTGCTCAAAGCATCAAGCCTGGTTTGATTTTTTGCTGCCGCTGGTCGGGCGCAAGGCCCACGAGGTGGTGAGTCTGAATCGGCTGGCAGCATACAGATTGGACGACACGGCCAGCAGCCGGCCCTTCGCATCCAGGTAAGACCGGCGCATGTGCAGGGCAGGGCTGTTTTTGGCTACATCCAACAGCTTGGCGGCTTTCAAAGGCATCAGCGTGGCTTCTATGTCCTGTTTGACTTGCCCAATGGGTTGTTGGTGATCCTCTTCAAGCATCTTGAAAATGCTTTTATGCCGCCCATGCAACTGATCCGCAATCGAAGCAAATTCAGGTCGCAGGTAAATTTGCGTGAATGAAATCGCAGTGGCCTTGTCCAGTGTGAGGCGTTGCGAGTTCAACATAATCCATTGCGAATCACGTTCACAGTCCAAGGCTTGGGCCAAAGCCATGTCGGCCGTCACGCTGTGTTTTTCTAACACTTCCAGCCGGGTGGCTTCGGTGTATTTGAACAACTCTTCCACAGTGCCCAAGGCTGCGACATAGGGCGCAGCCGCTTGCTTGGCGCAGACCATGGTCCCAAACCCGGCTCGCTTGGCAATCAGACCCCGCTCGGCCAGGGTGCGGGTGGCTTCCCGCACGGTATGTCGGCTGACCTGGTAGGTCTGACCCAATTGCTCTTCAGTGGGAAAAAGGCTGCCCACGGGGTAAATCCCTTTGGCAATGTCATTCTCCAAGCGCTCGCGCAAAATCAAATAGCGGGGTTTGGAGTCTGAAATTTTCGGCATGTCATCAGTCTACTGGCTTTGGTTGACATTGTACGCAAGTCAGATTATAATGTCCGTACATTTGTTTTGAAATGAGTTTTTTTTGCCATGTTCACGCAACTTCCGATGAACCCTACAACGGCCGTTCAACCTTTCTCAGGTCTGGTCGTGGTCGAACTCGGGCACAGCGTGGCAGCGCCTTTTGCCGCACATATTTTGAGTGAGCTGGGCGCCAAAGTCGTCAAAATAGAAAAGAAAGACGGCGACGATGCGCGCAAATGGGGGCCTCCGTTTTGGGAAGGTTCCTCTGCTTTGTTTCAGGCTTTGAACCGGAACAAAGCTTCTGTGGTGTGCGACTTTCATGACCCGTCACATGTCGAAGCCGTCAAGTCTTACATCCAGGCCGAGGCCGATGTGGTCTTGCAAAACCTCAGACCCGGGCAGGTGGAGAAAATCGGCATCGACGGATCCACGTTGTGCGCCACAAAACCTGCTTTGATTTACTGCAATCTGGGTGCTTTTGGCAGTGAGGGACCGCTCAAAGACCGGCCCGGTTATGACCCCTTGATGCAGGCCTTCGGCGGCATCATGAGCACTACGGGCGAAGAAGGCCGACCCGCTGTGCGGGTGGGTGCCTCCATTGTGGACATGGGCACAGGTCTGTGGGCCATGATTGGTATTTTGACGGCCTTGTACGAACGTCAGAAAACGGGTCTCGGTCGTGTGGTGGATGTGTCCTTGTTTGAAACGGCCACCTCTTGGATGTCCTTGATCGCGTCTCAGTACCTGGCCAGCGGGCAATTGCCTCAAAAACAAGGCTCTGGTGCAGCCGGTATTGCCCCATACAAGGCCTACGCCACCCGCGATGGAGAAATTGTCGTTGCGGCGGGCAGTGATGGCCTGTTCAAGCGATTGGCGCATGCGGTCAATCACCCGGAGTGGCTTGACGACCCGCGTTTTGTCGACAACCCGACCCGCGTACAACATCAGTTGGCCTTGTATGGCCTGCTGGATGCGATCTTGTTGACGCGTGACACGCAGGCCTGGGTGACTTGCTTCGAGGACGCGGGCATTCCATGTTCGGCGGTACAGAACGTCGGGCAGATGGTGGCCCACCCTCAAACACAAGCCTTGAAACTGATCCAGGATGTACCTGGCACCGGCATGCGATTTTTTGGATTGCCTTTGCGACTGGATGGGCAAAGGCCCGCGTCCCGCAGCGCGCCCCCTCAGTTGGGCGAGCACCAGCACATGATTTTCAAAACCGGAGAAACCAAGGTATGAACTTGCCTGCGTACGAAACCTTACTGAGCGACATGGTGGACGCCCATGTGCTGATGGTGACCCTCAATCGTCCCCATGTCGGCAATGCCTTGAACACCCAAATGGGGGCTGATTTTTTGGATTTGTGGACCCGTTTGACGGAAGACGCAGGGGACGTGCGCTGCATCGTGTTGAAGGGGTCTGGCGATAAGATTTTCTGCGCAGGTGGCGATCTGAAAGAGCGCAACGGCATGACCAAGGCCCAATGGATCAAACAACACCAGTTGTTTGAGCGGATGTATTGGGCGCTAACGGACCTGCCGATTCCTGTGATTGCTGCGGTCAATGGGCACGCGTATGCCGGCGGATTCGAAACCGTGTTGTCTTGCGATTTTGCCTATGCCGCCAACACGGCAAGATTTGCTTTGACCGAGGTCACGCTGGGCATCATGCCGGGTGCCGGTGGCACACAAAATTTGCCGCGTGCCATTGGCGAGCGCAAAGCCAAAGAAATGCTCATGACGGGGCAGCCCATCAATGCCCAAAAGGCCTTGGACTGGGGCATTTTCAACGCCATCGCCGAGCCCTCGGAAGTCGTGCCAATGGCCATCAAAACAGCCCAAACCATTGCCGGTAACGCACCGCTGTCGGTGCGGCAAATCAAAAAATCAGTGCGCTATGGACACCAAATGGAATTGCGGACCGCATTCCGTTTTGAGGTGGAAGCCTACAACCATTTGGTCGAAACTGAAGACCGGTACGAAGGTGTACTGGCTTTCAACGAAAAACGCAAAGCTGTGTTCAAAGGGCGCTGAGCGCGTCATTCATTAAGGAGTATTCCATGCAAGAAATCGATGTCTATGTTCGCGAAGTAGGGCTGCGCGACGGCCTACAAATCCACCCGGTGTTCATGCCAACCGAGACCAAGCTGGCTTGGATCCAGGCAGAAGCTGCTGCGGGTGTATCCGAAATCGAAGTCACCTCGTATGTACCTGCCCGAGTCGTACCCCAATTTGTGGATGCCGAAACCGTGACCGTCGAGGCTTTGAAGATCAAAGGCTTGACGGTGTCTGCTTTGATTCCCAATTACCGAGGCGCGGAAAGAGGGCTTGAGCTGGGCGCCCACAAACTGAACTTTGTGATGTCAGTCAGCAAGACGCACAACCTCAAAAATGTGCGCCGTGAGCGAGAAGAGTCATTGGCGGATTTCATCCGCATTGTTGAACTGGTTCGTGCACAACCCGCTGAGACGCGTCCCGTGCTGGTGGGTGGATTGGCCACCTCGTTTGGGTGCTCCTATGAGGGGCGTGTGCCCGTTGCCGATGTCGTCAAGTACGCGGTGGCATTTGCAGAAGCTGGTGCGCAAGAAATCGTGGTGCCTGACACCGTCGGTTACGCTGATCCACAACAAGTGCGCACCGTGTTCAAAGCCGTTATGGATGCTGTGGGACCCATTCCGGTGGCTGCCCATTTTCACGACACACGCGGCATTGGCCTGGCCAATGTCACGGCCGCGCTGGAGTGTGGTGTGCGCCGATTTGACGCCTCTTTGGCAGGCATGGGCGGCTGTCCTTTTGCGCCAGGCGCGACGGGTAACATCGTGATGGACGATCTGTGTTTCATGCTCGAATCGATGGGCTTGAAAACAGGTGTTGATCTGGCGCAACTTCTGGCTATTCGCGAGATGGTGCGCGCCTCATTGCCCGATATTGAAATGCATGGCGCCTTGGCCCGCGCTGGTTTGCCCAAACACTTTGACAAGCCAGGTCGCCGGCAACTCGTATCCGAGTTGGTGTAATCGAACCAACAGGAATTCTTCATGTCCGAACATTCTCCCGCAGCCGAAGTCCATATTGCCTTGGGGCAGGACTACCCGGAAATTCGCGAAAGCATCCGCAAAATTTGTGCGGGTTATCCCGGCGCCTATTGGCGTGATCTGGAAGAGCGTATTGCCTACCCAACCGAGTTTGTGCAAACACTCACTGAAGCGGGTTACCTGGCGGCCTTGATTCCTGAAGAATACGGCGGAGCGGGCCTGCCATTGCGGGCAGCGTCTGTGATTCTGGAGGAAATTCACGCCTCGGGCTGCAATGCCGGCGCTTGTCATGCGCAGATGTACATCATGGGCACTTTGCTGCGGCATGGCTCTCCTGCCCAAAAGGCCCACTACCTGCCGCGCATTGCCAGCGGTGAGCTGCGCTTGCAGGCCTTTGGCGTGACTGAACCCACCTCCGGCACAGACACCACCAAGCTCAAAACTCGGGCCGTCAAAAATGGCGATCACTATGTTGTGCATGGTCAAAAAGTGTGGACCTCTCGCGCTCTGCATTCGGATTTGATGTTGTTGTTGGCTCGCACCACACCCTTGGACCAAGTGAACAAAAAAACCGAGGGCTTGTCTGTTTTTCTGGTGGACATTCGCGAAGCATTGGGTCATGGCTTGGAGATCAAGCCCATCAAGGCCATGATCAACCACCACGCCACCGAAGTGTTTTTTGATGGCATGAAGGTACCGGCAGAAAACCTGATTGGCGAAGAAGGCAAAGGCTTCAAGTACATCCTGGACGGCATGAACGCTGAGCGTATTTTGGTCTCGTCTGAATCGATTGGCGATGCCCGCTGGTTTGTCAAAACGGCGGTCAACTACGCCAAGGAGCGCGTCGTGTTTGACCGCCCGATTGGCCAGAACCAAGCCATCGCGTTTCCAATTGCACGCGCCCATGCCGAGACCGAAGCCGCCGATTTGCTCTTGCGTAAAGCCAGCGCTTTGTTTGCCGCCGGACAAGCCTGTGCGCCTGAAGTCAACATGGCCAAGCTGCTGGCCTCCGAAGCGTCATGGCATGCGGCCGAAGCCTGTTTGCAGACGCATGGTGGATTTGGCTATGCCCGCGAATACGATGTGGAGCGCAAATGGCGTGAAACCCGCTTGATGCAAATCGCACCGATTTCCACCAACCTGGTGCTGTCTTACGTGGCAGAACATGTGTTGGGTTTACCCCGTTCTTTCTGAACCTTCAAAGGACTTTCTATGACAGGCTTAACAGCTGATTTGGCCCGATTTGCCAGTGCGCCGAACTTCGTGCCCTTGCCTGACCGGGTGGTGGAAATTGTTCAATCAGGTTTCATTGACACCATCGGTACGATGCTCGCCGGTCGCGAAGAGCCTGTGGTTCAGATGGCAAAGTCCTTCGTGTCGGACAAGCAGTCCACCGTTCAAGAAGCCCACCTGCTGATGGGGCAGTCCATGGCCAGTGTCAGTGATGCGGCTTTGATCAATGCCACCGCCGGCCATGCGCTGGATTTTGACGATGTGGCTTTGGGCGGACACCCCAGCACTGTTTTGGTCCCTGCGGTGTTGGCCGCAGGTCAGCACGTCAATGCCACCGGCGATCAGGTCCTGAGGGCCTATCTCGTTGGCTACGAAGTGTGGGCTGAATTGTTTGTCCGTGAAAAAGACGCCTATCACCTCAAAGGCTGGCATCCGACCGCGGTGTTGGGGACTGTCGGGGCCAGTGCAGCTGTGGCGCATTTGTATGGACTGAATGCAGCGCAATGCCAGCATGTGATTGCCCTGGCAGCCAGCATGGCCAGCGGTCTGGTGGCCAATTTCGGCACCATGACCAAGCCCTTGCATGCGGGCCGTGCGGCGGCGTGTGCGATCGAAGCCGTTCGTTGGGTCCAAAAAGGACTGACGGCCGCGCCCGATGCCCTTGAACATGCTGCAGGTTACTTGTCCGCCTTGTCGCCCCATGGCGCAGTTGACCGCACATCGACAGTGGGCGATTTGGGCAGCCGGTTTCGTATTCTTGAATCAGGCTTATCGATCAAAAAATACCCTACTTGCTATGCCACCCACAGGGTGATTGATGGTGTGTTGGATTTATGCGCCCGTCATGGCGTTGGTTTGCAGGACGTCTCGCAAGTGCATACGCACATTGGTGTAGCGCAGGCCTCCATGCTGCGTAACCACCAGCCGCAAACGGGACTGGAAGCCAAGTTCAGCATGGAATTCGCCGTGGCCGCCTCTTTGGTCCGTGGCAAAGTCGGTTTGGCGGAGTTGAGCGATGTTTTTGTGCAAGCGCATGCGGTCAAGGACGCCATGACCAAAGTGAAAATAAGTACCGTGGACACACAATGCTCGATTGAGCCTGTGTTTTCAATGCACGACCGCGTTCAGATTCAATTGCACACTGGCGCCATGCTGGACTCTGGCGATATTCGCTTTGCACGCGGCAACGCCATGCTGCCGCTGCGTGATGCTGATTTGCAGGCCAAGTTTCTAGACTGCACAGACACGGCACCAGTTGATGGTCCGGCTTTGTTTTCGAAACTGTCAGAATTGATGGCGCAACCGCATGTGCGTTTTGGATGAACCCTTTTGTGAGATCATTTCCTGGATAAGCCATGAAAAAATACATTGCCGCTTTGATTTTGGGCTTAACGGCCTTGGCTGGCGTAGCCCAAACGGCTTACCCGAACAAACCCGTCAAGGTGATCGTGCCTTTCCCCGTGGGGCAAGCCACTGATGTGATTGCCCGCATGTTGTCGCAGGAATTTTCAGAGTCCTTAGGCCAAAGCTTTTATGTAGACAACAAAGCAGGCGCCGCAGCCATTGTGGGCATGGAAGCGGCCAAGGTCGCGCCTTCTGATGGGTACACGCTCTTGATGGCCTCAAGTGGCCCATTGACGATCAATCCCGCGTTGTATTCCAAACTGCCCTATGACACTTTGCGTGATCTTCAACCTATTGGTACGGCGGTGATCGTGCCGCAGTTTTTGGTGATCAACAAAGACTTTCCAGCCAACAACCTCAAGGAGTTGATTGCGTATGTGAAGCAAAATCCTGGCAAAGCCAACTATGGCTCCGGTGGCAGCGGTCTGACCAACCACTTGACCATGGAAATGCTCAAAAGCCAAACCGGCATGCAAATCACCCACGTCCCTTATAAAGGGGCTGCTGCAGCCTTGACGGCTTTGATTGGCGGCGAGATCAACATGATGTTTGAGTCCGGCCCACCCGTCATTCCGCACATCAAGAGCGGCAAACTCAAAGTCATTGCCGTGGGCAGTAAAAAACGTTCCGTGTCCATGCCCGATGTCCTGACGGTGGCCGAAGCCGGTGTGCCGGGCTTTGCCGCACAAACCTGGGCAGCCCTGTTGGCGCCGGTACAAACACCCAGACCCATCATCACCAAAATGAATGCGGAACTGAATGCGGCTTTGCAAAAGCCCGCCATCAAAGAGCGCTTGATGACCTTGGGCGCTGAAACATTTGAGGGTACGCCCGAGCAAGCGGTTGAGCACATCAAATTTGAATTGGCCAATTGGGCTGCGGCTGTCAAAGCTTCGGGTGCCAAAGTAGATTGAAGCTGAGTTGATGCCGGTGCTGTTGTCCGCGATCTCGATTGCGTGGTCTGATCAATTGCAGGTCTTGGGCGCCAAAATGGGCGATGCCGTGGCGGTCACCGATGGCGAAGGGCAGACATTGGGCTACGGTCAACTCTGTCTCGAAGCGCATCAAGTGGCGCGCTGTCTACTCAAGCAGGGCGTATCCACAGGACAGTCGGTGGGCGTTTGGCTGCCCAATTCGTTGGACGCGGTTCGATGTGCTTATGGCATCCGTTTGATGGGGGCTGCTGAAACCCCTTTGTCTTGGACACTCCCCCCGAAAGAGTTTCAATGGTGCACCGGCTTGGCGCAAGTGAAATGGGTCATCACCCAAGCCGAACGCATGGAACAAGTGCGTGCATGGGGCTTGCAGCCTTTGCTGATGGACGACCTATTGCCCACCGATGCCGCCGCGCAGCAGGAGGCCTTGCCCGCTGTTTGTGCATCAGATACAGGGCGAATCCTGTTCACTTCAGGCACCACCGGCAAGCCCAAAGGGGTGATCTACACCCATGCAGCACGGTGGATGGGAGAGCAAATGCTCAAAGCGGCTATGCCCTTTGTACCTGCGCCTGGTGACAAGCTGTTGCTGATGACACCTTTTGTGCATGGCGCGTCGCTGCTGACGTTTGCGTGGTGTGACTTAGGTGGTCATGTGCTGTTGCACGAAGGCGTTCACACCGAGAAACTCGAATCTTTGCTGGAATGCGGTGAATTGCAAGCCATTTTTGCACCTCCCACCGTCTTGGCGAAAATCACACATGCATTTACTGGACGTCGTTTTCAGGGCGTTCGTTGCATCTTTACCGGAACGCAGGCGATGACTGCAACCTTGTACAAAGCCACCTGCGACATGTTCGGCGCGGTGGTGCGCATCACCTATGGCAAGTCAGAGTGCATCAACCCCATCACGGTGATGACGCCTGCGCAAACAGATGCGTATTTTTCTCAAGCAGCGCGACCTGCGGGGGCCTGTGTCGGCTGGCCCGTGCCGGGTGTGGAGTTGCGGATTGAGCCCGCTTCAGAGGAGCAAGAGGAAGCACAAGAAAACACAGAAGGTCACGCGCATGGCGAGGTGTATTTACGCGCGCCGCAGCAATGTGCTGGTTTGATTTACCCTGAAGGTGTTGTGGGCCATGATGCGCAAGGATGGCATGCCACGGGTGATTTGGGATTCATTGACGAATTCGGCCGCTTGGTATTGACCGGCCGTGTGGCCGATGTGATCAAGACCGGAGGGTACAGGATCAATCCGGACGAAATCGAGGAAGCGCAAAGTGGTGGTGCCTTGTATGGTGCAGTGTGCATCACTTCATTGCCATCAGATTACTGGGGTGAAGTGATCATCGCCGTGGCGCAGGATGTTCAGGCGGGATGGGAGGTGGAGGCACGCGATCGCGTAGCCGAATTGTCCAAATACAAACAACCCCGTTTGTATGTTGCACTGCCGAGTTTGCCGCGCAATGCCCAGGGAAAAATCAGCCGCCGCCAAGTGGCGCAAGCTGTGTTGCAGCGTTTTTTCTTGCGTGACGGGCCTTACCCTGTATTAGAGCCTTTGCCGTCCTTCGATTCAGACCGTTGATGGACTGTTCAATCGCGCAAGCGGTCCTCAGGATTTGCGTTGTGCTGGCGCCTGACAAACTTTTAGAATTCAGCGCAAAAAATCAGATGATCGCATTCACACTGCATGTTCAATGTAGGAGAACTGCAGGCAAAGTTCTCCGATTTTTTACGATAAGAATTTTTGGCTGTGATTCAGCAAATCGGGTTGATTTGCCTCAAGGGGTTATTCCCTGCGAGTCTACAATTTGGCATTGTTGCTAATCAATTAACACCCTCTCAGTTCACACACATTCAAAGTACCATCCACGTTTGCTTTTCACAAAACTAAAGTACAAAAACGTAAATTCCATTGAAAGCAATGACTTTTATTTCTGAGAAAAAACCGCCACTGGTTCAGCGTGTTGAACAGATCCGAGAACTTACACAGAGTTTGCTCATTCATTTGTCTGAAGAGGACCAGTGCGTGCAGTCTATGCCCGACGCAAGCCCCAGTAAATGGCACTTGGGTCATACCACGTGGTTTTGGGAGGCTGTGATTTTGTTGCCACATTGCCCTGGCTACAAGCCATTCAATGCCCATTTTAATTATATTTTCAACTCCTATTACGAGAGCATGGGACCGAGACAGCCTCGCCCACAAAGAGGCTTACTGACCCGACCTGCTCTTGAAGAAGTCATGGCTTATCGCGCGCATGTAACAGAAGCATTGATGCGCTGGCTGCAAAGCCTTGTACAACCTGTTTCAGAAAATATCGGCTACTTGATAGAGCTTGGCGTGAACCATGAGCAGCAGCACCAAGAATTGTTGGTCACCGATCTTGTGCATTTATTTTCTTGCAATCCATTATGGCCAAAGAGTGGATTGTATTTAAACCCCAATCAAGGCTTGCAAAATTTGGAATCCAAAGCGCAATGGTTCAAGTTCGATGCTAATTTGTGCGATTTGGGTCAAGACGCAAATGGAGATTGCGGCTTTTCCTTTGACAATGAACAACCGCGGCATAAACGCTGGATAGAGGCTTTTGAAATTTCCAACCAATTGATCACTTGCCGTGAATACCTTGAATTCATCCAAGATGGTGGCTATCAAAATCCGTCTCTTTGGTTGTCAGAAGGCTGGGCTTGGGTGAATCGTTCGGAATGCTCAGCGCCGGCTTACTGGCTTTCACCCCAAAGTGCTTTCAATGAAACGACAACCTGGAAAGTTTTTGGGGTTGATGGCGTTCTTGATTTGCAGCTCAGTCACGCAGTCACGCATTTGAATTTTTTTGAAGCAGATGCTTTTGCCCAATGGCGTGGCGCGCGTTTACCGACCGAGTTCGAATGGGAACATGCTTTTGATCATCAAGACATGCTGCACATGCGAGGCCAAGCTTGGCAGTGGACGCGCTCAGCGTATGAGTCGTATCCTGTTTTAAACCTCGGGACGGTGCGATTCGTGAATACAACGGTAAATTCATGGTGGGCCAACAAGTGTTACGCGGCTCAAGTTGGGCAACGCCCAAAGGACACGCGCGCCAAACTTATCGAAACTTTTTCCCACCTGCAGCCACTTGGCAAATCACAGGCCTTCGTTTAGCCAGGGATTGCAAGTGATGCCTACAAAAAACCAAGACTTTGAACATGATTTGTTGACCGCTTTATCGCAAACGCGCAAACATATTTCACCCAAATATTTTTACGATGTTACGGGCTCATCTCTGTTTGATCAAATTTGTGAACTGCCTGAATACTATCCAACCCGTACCGAACTGGCGATTTTGAAAGTGCATGCCGCTGATATGGCGCAGCACATGGGCCCGAAGGCCGAGTTGATTGAATTGGGGGCAGGCTCTTTGACCAAGGTACGCTATTTGTTGCGTGAGATGGACTCACCCATTTCATTCTTGCCGATGGATATTTCAGGGGCACATTTGAATGCAGCGGTTTATGATTTGAGTTTGGAATTTCCTCAACTTAAGATCAATCCCATCGTTGCGGATTACACCCAAAATTGGTTGTTACCAACCCCCTGGCAAGGGGCCGCGCGTCGAATTGCTTTTTTCCCAGGCTCAACCATTGGTAACTTTTCGCCTAAAGAAGTTCAAGAGTTCTTCGCCAATTGTGTCGCATATTTGCCAGGAGGGGCTTTATTGTTAGGGGTAGATTTATTGAAAGAACCGCGCGTTATTCATCAAGCCTATAACGATGCGCAAGGTGTGACAGCGGCCTTTAATCTCAACTTATTGGCGCGCGCAAACAGAGAGTTAAAAACCAATTTTGTGCTCGATCAATTCTCCCATTGGGCTTTTTACAATGCGCCCTTGCATCGGATAGAAATGCATTTGGTGAGTTTGAAAAAGCAAGAAGTCCTTCTGGCTGATCAAGTTTTTGTTCTGCAAGAAGGTGAAACCTTGCACACCGAAAATTCACATAAATTTTCAATTGACGGTATTCAAAAACTGGCCCTGTCGCAAGGTTTGAAGATGGGTCCCGTTTGGACCGATCCTCAACGCTGGTTTGGATTACTTTGGTTTGATATTCCCGAGCAAGCACATTCAAATGAACCTCCCATTCATCAGGAGTAAGACATGAAAGCAATTTGGAACAACGAAGTCATCGCTCAATCAGCAGCCACTGTGGTGGTTGAGGGCAATCACTATTTCCCGATGAATTCCTTGAACACGCTTTTTTTCAAAGACTCTGACAGGCAAACCACTTGTGTATGGAAAGGTGTTGCACATTACTACGATATTTCAGTCAATGGGTCATTGAACGAGGCCGCTGCATGGTTCTATCCAACGCCCAAATCAGAAGCCAGTCAAATTAAAAATCACGTCGCCTTCTGGAAAGGCGTCACAGTTGTGAAAGACTGATGCGATTGATTGAATGGGATCTTTTTCATGCGTCTTTTTTCTCAGCTCACACTTCACGCGAGCACCCACTCTTGAGTATGAATGATCTTGAACGCTTGGAACGAGCCCGCGCGCAATGGCGTTGGCGAGGCAAGGACCGTCCACCGTTTGCCGACGCCCCAGAACTGGGGCAAGTTTCGGTGTGGGATTTTCCGCGCCCGCCAGCGCTTGTTCGCGACGAGCGCGAGATCGTCGTGAGTTGGGGCGAGACCCTGTTGGCTCGAACACGAGGTGCCTGGGCGGTGAGGGAGACCTCGCACCCGCCGACCTTTTATCTGCCCTTGGCCGACGTAGTGCCTGAATTTTTGCGTCCCGCAGGCCATGGCTCATTTTGCGAGTGGAAAGGCCCTGCCCGTTATTGGGATCTGTTGGATGGCGCGCGCTGTTTGTCACAGGTCGCTTGGAGCTATCCGCAGCCCCTGGCTGGAGCAGAACCGCTGGCTGAATGCATTGCTTTCTACGCACACCATCTTGATTGCACAGTGGACGGTGCGCAGGTTGTGGCGCAACCAGGTGGCTTCTACGGCGGATGGATCACACCGGATCTGTCCGGGCCATTCAAAGGTGGTCCTGGCAGTAGCGACTGGTAATGTGTACCTATCTCCTGCCATAAGCGCTGGCGTTCTTCAGCGGCCGAATGAGCGGCCACCACCGCCACCACCACGGTTTCCACCGCCATAACCGCCGCCGCCTTGGCGACGGGGGCCACCGCGACCAGCGGCCAAGCTGTCAATGCTTGTGCGCGTAGGATCGGGTTGACCACCTGAATTGCCATTGCTGCGACGAGGTTGATCTCGGCGGGAGGCAAATTGGTTCGTCATCAAGGGGTCGATGTGGCGTGGCAACTCATCGCTATCGCCCCTGGGGCCGCGATCGCCACGGGGGGCTGATTGACGTGGTGGGCGGTTGTCACCCCTGTTGTCGAAGCGACCTTCAGGACGCGGTCCCTCGTTGCGAGCACCTTCAAAGCGGGGCGCATCACCTCGGCCTTCGTCACCGCGGAACTCATTGCGGCCTTCACCTCGGTTATCAAAGCGTGGGCCACCCTGAGGTGCGCTACGACGCGATGGCGGGGGTCCGCTGCGGGATGGACGAGGGCCTGCATTGCGGCCTGCGCCTTCGCCTTGCGGACCTTTAGATTCGCGAATACGCTGCATCATGTCGCCGCGTGCCGCTTTAGCTGCCGCTTGCATCACGTCGCGGCTCGGTGGGCGACCCGCGCCGCCCCACAGGGTCTGGCGACCCATGGCAATCGGCTCGGCTTTTTCGCCGGGCTCAGGTCCAAAACCTTCGAGCAGTTCTACCGCAATTTCTTGCTTGGTGAAGCGCTCGATTTCCATCATGAAACCTTCTTCGTCCAAGCACACCAGGCTCACGGCTTCGCCGCTGGCGCCGGCACGGCCAGTACGGCCAATGCGGTGCACGTAGTCTTCAGAGACGTTAGGGATTTCAAAGTTCACCACATGCGGCAAGTCTTCTATGTCGATACCGCGTGCAGCAATGTCAGTGGCCACCAAGGCGCGGATCTCACCGCTCTTGAAGCCAGCCAAAGCCTGGGTGCGGGCGGTCTGGCTTTTGTTGCCGTGCAGCGCCATGGCTTTGACGCCGTTTTTGCTCAGGTAGTCGGCCACATTGTTGGCACCGAACTTGGTGCGGGTGAACACCAGCACCTGGCTCCAGTTGTGCTTGTTGATGATGTGCACCAGCACTTCTTTTTTCTTGCCGCGACCGACCGGGTGAATCACCTGGGAGATGCGCTGCACCGTGGTGTTGCTGGGCGTGACTTGAATGCTTTGCGGGTTTTTCAGCAAGTTGGCAGCCAATTCACGGATCTCGTCCGAAAAGGTGGCCGAGAACAACAGGCTTTGCTTGTCTTTGGGCACCATGGCCAGGACTTTTTTCACGTCATAGATGAAACCCATGTCGAGCATGCGGTCGGCTTCGTCGAGTACCAAAATTTCAATCTGCGACAAATCCAGAAAGCCTTGACCAGCCAAGTCAAGCAAGCGACCGGGGGTGGCGACCAGAATGTCCACGCCGCGTTTGATCTTGTCAATTTGCGGTTTCATGCCCACGCCACCAAAGATCACGGTGGAGTTGAGCTGCAAGTATTTGCCGTAGTCCCGAACGGACTCTTCGACCTGGGCAGCCAGTTCGCGGGTGGGCGTGAGCACAAGAGCGCGAATGGCTTTGCCACCGAATTTGTTTTTGCCCGGCTCGCTCAGGCTGAGCTTGTGCAGCATGGGCAGGGTAAAGGCGGCGGTTTTACCGGTGCCGGTTTGCGCCCCGGCCAACAGGTCCTGGCCTGCAAGCACAGCCGGAATGGCTTGGGCTTGGATCGGCGTTGGGGTTTCGTAGCCTTGCTCTTGCACGGCTTGCAGGATGGCCGGAGCCAAATTCAATTCAATAAAGTTCATTTAAGGCGCGCTGATTCCAGCGCAGGGCATCGGTTTGTCAGGCTGTGGGTGACAGCCGCCAGTCAAAGACCGATGGGATTCACAGGTGGGCATGGAAACCACGAACAGAGTGTTCGGATCAAACCCCAGCAGAAGTGCTGATGTTGCGGCAACTGGAGGCGGCAACGGGTGGATTGTCGCACGAAATGGTCAGGCCGGGGCTCGCGCCATGGGCCTGGCCTTGGGTACACTCAAAAACAATGCGCGATACATCTCCTGATCCATCTTCTTTTTCGCTACAGCCGGGCTTCATGGTGGTGCATGGCAACCGCTTGGAAGACCTGCGCGATCTGGTGGTGGACTTTGTCAAACACCGGCCTTTGCCGCCCCTGCAGCCCGAAGTCTTTTTGGTGCAAAGCAACGGCATGAAACATTGGCTGGAGATGGCACTGGCCGACGATTCGGCTTTGGGCATTTGCGCGGCCACACGCATGGAGTTGCCGTCCGCCTTTTTGTGGCAGATCTACCGCAGTGTGTTGGGCGCGCAAGCTGTGCCGGTGCACATGCCGTTTGACAAGTCGGCCTTGGTCTGGCGCTTGCTGCGTTTGTTGCCGCAAGTCGCCAAGCAAGAGGCGGTTTACCAACCCCTGGCGCATTACCTGGCCAGCCACAGCGATGGCCGCAAGCTGTACCAACTGGCGCAGCAAGTGGCCGATGTGCTGGACGGCTACCAAAGTTACCGCGCCGACTGGCTTGCCGATTGGGCGCAAGGCCGTGATGTGCTGCAGGCCCATGCCGGTCCCGCCCAGCCAATGCCCGAGGACCAAGTCTGGCAAGCACATTTGTGGCGGGCTTTGCAAACCGATGTGGGTGAAAGTCAGGCCCAAGCCTCGCGCGCAGCGGTACATGCCGAGTTCATGCAGGCGCTCAAGGCCTTGGCCCCTTCGGCGCGTCCGGCAGGCCTGCCGCACCGCGTGGTGGTGTTTGGCATTTCGGCCCTGCCCATGCAGGCGGTTGAAGCGCTGGCGGCGTTGGGCAAATTCTGTCAGGTCATGATGGTGGTGCAAAACCCGTGTCGGCATTACTGGGGCCATGTGGTCGATGGGCGCGCCAGCTTGCACGCACGCACACGGCAAAAAAGCAAATTTGGTGTACCGATAACCTTGCTGCCCAGCGATCCGGCCGATCTGCATGCCCAAGCCCATCCCTTGCTGGCTTCGTGGGGCAAGCAGGGGCGAGACTATTTGCATTTGCTCGACGGCTACGACCAGCCCGAAACCTACGCCCAGGTGCTGCAAAAGATCGAGGTGTTTGAGACGCCGCAAGCCGCCCAGGGCCAACACCTGAACCAGCTGCAGCAGTTGCAGGCTGACATTTTGGACTTGGAGCCCTTGCCCGTCTGCCCGCAGCCCGAGCCGCCAGCGGACGGCTCCATCACGCTGGTGACCACGCATTCAGCGCAGCGTGAAGTGGAGGTTTTGCACGATCAGATTTTGGCTTGGCTGGATGCGGACCCTGCGCTGCAGCCGCGCGACGTGATGGTGATGGTGCCAGACATGGTGCAATTTGCGCCGCATATTCAGGCGGTGTTTGGTCGCTTTGCGCAGGGCACGGCGCGGCACATACCGTTTTCGGTGGCCGATACCTCCTCGCGCGAAATGCCTTTGGTCCAAGCCTTGGAACGTTTGCTGGGCCTGACCACCTCGCGCATCAGTCTTGCCGATGGCTTGAGTCTGTTTGAAGTGGCTGCCGTACAAAAACGTTTTGGTTTGCAAGCCGCCGATGTGCGCGTCCTGCAAAACTGGCTGACCCGCGCCGGTGTGCGCTGGGGTCTGGACGCCGCGCACCGCCAAAGCTGGGGCCTGCCGCAGGCCAGCGGCATGGATCAAAACACCTGGGCCTTCGGCCTGCGGCGTTTGCTCATGGGCTATGCCACGGGCCCGGGCTTGGCCTGGCAGGGTGTGGAGCCCTTGCCCGAGGTGGGTGGCCTGAGCGCGCAGCTGCTGGGCAGTTTGGCGCAATGGCTCCAAGCCATAGACCGCCATTTGCACGCTGTTTCTCAGGACCAAACCCCCAGCCAATGGGTCAGCACCTTGCAAGCACTTTTGGCCGATTTTTTTGAAGCCAGTGACGATGCCGAAGCCCGTCTGCTGGCGCAGCTTCAGCAGCAGTTGCAGCGCTGGTTACAACTGTGCGAGCAAGCGGCCTTGACCACGGCCTTGCCCTTGGTGGTGGTGCGCGAGCACTGGCTGGCGCAGATCGAAGCGCCGGGTTTGCACCAGCGGTTTTTGGGCGGTGGCGTGCAGTTCGCCACCTTGATGCCGATGCGCGCCATTCCCTTCAAACTGGTGTGCTTGCTGGGCATGAATGACAAAGACTATCCGCGCCAAACCCTGCCACGCGATTTTGATCTGCTGGCCAGACAATGGCGCGCAGGCGACCGTTCACGCCGCGAAGACGATCGTTATTTGTTTCTCGAAGCCCTGTTGTCGGCGCGTGACAAGCTGTACATCAGCTGGCAAAGCCACCGGGCGACTGACAACGCCGAGCAACCCACGTCCGTGCTGGTGGCGCAATTGATGGACGTGCTGCGCGCCCGCTTTGCGCATGCGCCAAAGCCTGTGCTGCAACCCTTGCAAGCTTTTTCGCCGCGCTATTTTGAAGCGGGCAGCGGCTTTCGCACCTATGCCACTGACTGGCAACTGGCCATGGGGCGGGGGGAAGGGCGGGGGGAAGGCGCGTGGCAAGCCGCTGCAAACAGTTCTGTAAGCGCTGCGGCCGTGGCATCGTCCTGCTCAGCCAAGTCGACTTTGGATGTAGAAGCCCTGCAGGCTTTTTTACGCCACCCGGTCGAGGTGTATTGGCGTCAGCGCTTGGCCGTGCGCATTGCCCAGCCCGAGGCTGCAGCCCCTGAAGACGAGCCCTTTGCCTTGGATGGCTTGGCGCAATACCAACTGGGGCAAAGCTTGTTGCAAGCAGACAATGCTGAAGATGCTTTGCAGGCCTTGCGAGGTCAAGGCGAACTGCCCATGGCCGCTTTCGGGCGCAAGCTGGGCCACGATCTGCTGCACAAAGCCCAAGAGGTGCGGGAGCGCGCCATGCCTTGGCTGGCGCACTACCCCGACAGCTTGCCGCCGCAACCGCTGAGCTTGGTGATCGAAGGCGTGACTCTGACGGGTGCTTTGCGCGGCTTGCGCCAAGGCCCTTCGGGTTGGCTGCAACTGAGCTTGCAACCGGGTGCGGTGACGCACGGCAAAGGCAATGCTTTGCCGCGCTGGGACAAATGGGTGAATCTGTGGGTGGTGCATGTGTTAATTTGTGCCAGCGCCAGTCCCGGCGCACAACCCTTGCGCAGCGTGCTCTTGGGCATTGACGGTGAAACGACGCTGGCGTCGTTGTCAGTTGCAGAGGCCAAGGCGCAATTGCAAGCCTGGCTACAAGCCTATGCGCAGGCTTGGCAAGCGCCTTTGCCGGTGGCGCTGCGCACGGGTTTGGCATACCTGTCTTCATGGCAAGCCACGCCCTCCAACCCGGCGTCTGACCCCGCTTCAGTGCCTGAT
>Ga0214919_10002213_pt1 | contig 30865 bp, 34 predicted proteins | sample LL1503_MetaG_FD_177994 | JGI IMG/M metagenome (GOLD analysis project Ga0214919, IMG submission 177994) | Freshwater microbial communities from Lake Lanier, Atlanta, Georgia, United States - LL-1503 | ecosystem: Environmental > Aquatic > Freshwater > Lake | place: USA: Georgia | collected... | reverse complement strand
CTCTCGCTATGAAGGTCCCACCGGCATCGTTGGCGTGCTCAACGATGCGTGTTCCAAAGCCGGCGTTCCTTCTGCATCGCTATGGGCAGCTGTTCCTGCATATGCCGGGCAAATCAGTTCACCAAAAGCTTCTGTGGCGCTCATGCAACGCGCGTGCGACATCATCGGTACTCCTGCACCCGTTGGTCACATGATGAGCCGCATCGATGCATACGAATTACAACTCAACTCCATGCTTGACGACGATGACGACCTTCGCTCATACGTCTCACGTTTAGAAAGCATGAGCGACGCCGGCATCACCATTGAAGACGACGATGACGACTTCGATTTCGAAGAAGACGATTCGCAATTGCAATTCGATTTTGCAGTAGATACTGGCGACGACGCCTCAGACCCGGCCGATGCCGACATGCTGATGGAAGAAGTTGAACAGTTCTTGCGCGACCAAGACAAATAATTTAATTGTCGCCCTGGCGCCACACGGGCTGTCGTGGTGCATCAAACGTGGCACCTGAATGTTTTCCATCAATTGCATTGAATGCCATCGGCCCCCACCACTGCACACCTGCAGCAGGTGATGGCAAGTTATCGCGGCCAAACCAACCCACATCGGCCGTCTCTAACGGATGCCCACTCAATGAGCCGCCTGTTGCGCGACACCTAAACAACAACATGTACATGCCAAAGCGCGAGAAGCCCATCCGCATACCGTCGACAACGCCAAGCAACTCGAGCACTTCACATTCAATGCCTGTTTCTTCGTGAACTTCTTTCATTGCAACTTCTGCTGGTGAATAACCCACATCGGCCCAACCTGTGGGGTACAACCAAATACCACTATCGGCACGTTTCATGAGCAGTATTTCGCCGTTGTCGTTGCCCACAATGGCGCCCACTGCAACTTTGGGGGTCACATAACCAGGAATACCTTCGCCAATGTTTTCCATCCACTCTTGAACAAAGTGGTCTTGTTCACGGCGCACTTCAATGGCTTCTTCAGAAGCTGCTTTAATATCGCTTGCAACGTGCAGTACTTCTTCGTATCGCTCGCGTTCATACAAACTTTGTGTAAAGCCCATTCCCGTTCGTGCAATACCAGCAAGTGTTTCGCTCCAGCGCAAGAGATCGCGTTGAAAGTCTTCTGGACCAAGTTCGCTCACAATGTGAGACTACTTCGTTACAGCAAAGAGGATGGCACGTTCCACTTCGCTTTGATGTGCTGGGTCGGTGACCTTTTGTCCGTCGGTCGTGCGCACATAAAAAGTGTCAACCACTTCATTCCCTAGCGTTTGCACTCGCGCATGTCGAATATCGAGCCCAGTGTCGGCAAAAGTTTTTGTAATGCTGTACAAAATACCCACACGGTCGGGGGCACGCACTTCCACCAACGTGCTATTTGATGAGGCGGCGTTATCGAACCTCACCGTTGGTGGTGCAGGTGGTACAGCTGTGCGCACGCGGCGCACCTTGTATGTTTCTGCACGCTCGGCGAGTCGCGCCTCAAGTGCCATCTGGTTTTTGAGTGCACGTTCCAAACTGTCAACAATGCGAGCCCACTCAATGGGGCGATCTTGCGGGGGCAACACGCGAAATTCAGATGCAGCCATGGCGGTTTCTGCTTCTCGCTCATCGCTGTGCGCTTCAGCACCCAAAACATCAAGACCATGAAGTGCCATGACTCCAGCAACCTTGCTAAATGTTCCTGGGCGGTCGGGGCTCACCACCGTGATGGAATCTTCTGTAGTGCACACAGCAAAACGGCCTTCGGCCATCATCTCGAGCACTTCAGCATCGGGGAAGAGTTTCCAAATAACGTCACGCACGTCACCGCCACCCAACACATGGTGCACGCGCTCGGTGAGTTCATACACCAAGCCAGCTTTCCAGTCGCTCCATGCAGACACACCAGTCGCTTTGGAATCGGCTTCCGTGAGGGCCCGTAATAGGTCGAGTGCCACTGAAGATTTAATAAGTGATGCAACACCAGTAATTGTTGCGTCGTCGCTCAGGTCTCGCCGAGTAGCAGTGTCGGCAAGCAACAAGTGGTGTTGAATGAGGCTTGAAACAATTGCAGTGTCTTCTTGTGACAAACCCATTCGCGGCCCAATGTAAGCAAACATCTCGATGCCTACTTCTGTGTGGTCACCCGGATACCCCTTACCAATATCGTGGAAGAGCGCGCCCAGCATTAATAAGTCGGCTCTCGACACAGTGCCAACAAGCGCAGATGCGTTAGCAACTGTTTGCCACAAGTGTCGGTCGACTGTGAAACGGTGATACGCATTGCGCTGAGGCTTACTGCGTACCGGTGCCCACTCGGGCAATACCTTGGTAATGAGATCACGTTGATCTATTGATTCAAGTACGGGGATCGCTCGTTCGCCCTCCAACAACAGTGCGACGAGGTCTCCGCTTGCCCCGGCAGGCCACGGGTCTGGCCACACTGGCGTTTCTTCACCTAAACGATTCAACGATGCACGGTCGATACGAGCACCGAGTCGCGCAGCAGCTGTGGCCACACGAAGTACCAAGGTGGGGTCGGTAGCCGGATCTGCATCATTTTCTAGATGAATTTCACCTGCACGCATTTCCACTCCAGGGGCAATGCGCCGCGGAGGTTCATCGGCGTTTGCAGGAGGGTCAATACGAGCCCACGCTTCATCGGCAATCCACGCAATGCGACGTGCGGCAGTAGATACCTCGAGCATCAACGCATCGGCGTCGCGCGAGCCAATGCGCGCAGCAACTGCATCTTGGTCTTCAAGGCGTAAAACGTCACCCACGCGCTGGGCGTTGATATGTAATGCAACTCGTGAAGTAAGCAACACTTCGTTGGAACGTTTCAGTTCTTGCTTGTCTCCACCCGCCAATGGCAAGCCAGCATCGATGGCCCACAGCAATGCATGGATATCGCGCAATCCACCGAGTCCTTCCTTCAAGTTTGGCTCGAGCAGAAATGCCACTTCACCCGCAGTGGCATGACGCTCAAGAACTCGAGCATGCAGATCGCGTAATGATTCGCGCCCACGCTTTCGCCACCATTCGCGCGCATCATTGATGCAGTCGGTGGCAAGACCTTCATCGCCGGTAATAAATCGTGCAGTGACCAATGCAGTGGCAGTATCAAGATCTGTTTCGCCAAGTTGCCGTGTTTCTTTTGGAGTGCGTACAGCATGCCCAATTTTCAGCCCGAGATCCCACAGTGGATACCACAAGGCAGAGGCAACATCATCAATTTTTTTAACATTCTTGTGCAGCAGCAATAAGTCGAGGTCGCTGTACGGTGCTAACTCGCCTCTGCCATAACCACCCACAGCAATGAGTGCAATGTCTTTCGTGATGCCAATTTTCTGCACGGCGTCATCAAATATGGCACGCAATAACTGGTCAGTCGTTTCAGAAAGTGCGGCACAGAACTGAACCCCCGAGGCGGGCTCGGTTTTCCCCCAGGATGAAATGAGTTCGGTGCGCTTTGCTGTGAACTCGCTTGGCGTCATCATGATTCGTCTAGTTTTCCCTCTTCACGGCGCCGTTGCAACACCTTGTGCGCTTTAGCGGCACCCCAAATGACACCAGGCTCCAATAATGACTCATGCACATCGGTCCAATGAGCAGGAGACAAGCCAAAGACATCGTCTGGCATCATGCGTGCATCCATCTCGTCGCGCGTCACAGTGGGAACACCAAATTCCTGTAAAACTCGCGTGGGGAACGTCACCGCATTGCGCAAAACTTGCAGCGGGTTCACACGCTGCTCATCGACATCTTTGCTCAATTCGCGGCTCAATTCGGCGGCAACATATGCCCTGCCCTGTTCTGCGGCAACCTGGGCGGCAGCAACTAATTTTTCTTCCACCTCTAAGCGAGGTGTTCCGAGTTGCTGCACATACGTTTTTGTTACACACCGCACAAGCCACTCATGCGCTGCTGCATCAATAACAGCAATGAGGTTTGCAGTGGCCGATTCAAGGGTGACTGACATTAGCGATGCTCATACACAAGAAGGCCAGCGACGGTCCACACAATTTTATAATTTCGATGCAAAGCCCGCAACGACGCACCCGATGCATCGCACACAGCCGACATTTGATAGCGAACAACAAATCGCGGAGCATCTTTGCCGTCCAAGAAATTCCACAACTGCGCCAGGTCGCCCGGCATCAGACGCGCCTCGTACCCCCAGAGATAAGGAAAAGGTGGGTCGATGTCGAGATTGCCGTACAAACCGGCGCTCGCACACATTGCATAAATGGTGTCGCCGGGTTTTCTCATCGCATTAAACCACGCCGCAACACGTTCATCTTTTGCTAATCGTGAATCGTCATGTAGTTCGTGACCAATTCGGTTGCGTGGAATTGCCACAGCTGTTGCCGTATGAATGAGTGGGCTCACAATGAGTGCTGCCAAGAGAAGGTTTCTCAACCACTTTTGGTTGGCGTAAGAAATCATTGCTCCGGCAAATGTTCCAATGGGCAGCATCAAAATAATCCAGTAATGACGGAAAAATTGTCCGCCCATGGCAAATGCGGCAAATGAAACAAATAGCCACGTTGCCAAAATTGCCATGGTGCGAAAAGCGACCCGACGCACTTCGAGCACCCCCACCAAAATGACCCCGAATAAAATGGGCAATAACAATGGCAACGCAATAGCGAGTGTGTGCTGGAATCGCCCAAAATCGGCGTTTACTAATGCACTGCGCAATTCAAAGCGATACATCACAATGGCGTACCACCAGCGATACCAGCCGGTGAGTGCACCGTGAATCATCATTGCACCAATTGATGTTGCAACGCCTAAAAACATTGTTGGCAATGAAAGCCAGCCATGTATTTTTTTCCAGCGCGACATGAGTGACATCGCGCCAACAGCGATGACCGCTGTGAAAAATGCATCGAAACCACTCTGCTTAATGCCAACAGCGCAACCACCTACCACGCCCGATGCATAGAGCAACCAAAAGCGTGGTGCTGTTCTTCCCCACACCGCCTTCATGGCAAGGGCTAGTGACACAGCACCCACACTGCAGCTGAGTAATTCTGCGTTTGCAATAAAACCTTCGAATTGTGGAACGCTGAGCAATACACCAACAATGAGCACGGTTCCCATGCGCGCTTTGTCGCCCACCAATGTGCTCGCAATGCTGCCGCAGGCTGCTGCACCGAGCAAACATGCAGCGATTGCCAATATGCGCACGCCTTCTGGCGTTCCTAAACCGATGGTCACCAAGCCGCGATAGAGCACGAATAGCCCTTGCGGACGATCGGCCCAAATATCTTTATAAAGAACTGCTCCTCTACTCCATGCCCGCGCCATGGCAAGCGCGCCACCTTCATCTGAAGTGATCGGCGAAAAGACAAAGCGCAGCCGCATGAGGACGATGAGGGTAAAACCTGGGAGGTATGCCCACACGCGATTGAGCCATTGGTACTTCTTCAGCATGCAGTTTTCAAGGCTAATCGCCACGCAGGCTGTTTAAAGATCTTCAGTGATCTTTTGGATAAGCAAAAGTAAAGAAAGCGAGAGTTACTGCCACCCATAGTGAAAGAGCGAGCCATACACGATGGAAAGCAACAGCAGAACCAGCGACCCCTGCTGTTCCTGAGACCGCAATGACCATTGCAACACCCATCGCACCTCCCATTTGTCGGAAAGTGAGATTTGTTCCATTGGCAACACCAAACTTTTCATGATCGATGCCCGTTAAGGCTGCACCTGTCAATGTCGACCATGCCAACCCAAGCCCAATTCCGTACAACACTGCAAAAGGGAAATAGTGAGTGAAGTAATGAGCATTTTCATCTAGAAAGATGAATAGCCCCAAGAGACCCAAACCGCTGAGCAACATCCCCGAGCCAATAATGCGCTTCATCCAACCTCTGTCGGAATATCTACCAGAAATGGTGGCTGTCAAAAAGATGACAACCGGTGTTGGCATGATAGAACATCCGCTTTTCAACACCGACCAGTGCCATACCGTTTGCATAAAGAGTGGAGCAGAAAACCAGAACCCTGCAACTGGCAAGTTAAAAGCGAAAGTTGCAATTGAGGCCGATGTGAATCGTCGATGTTGAAAGAGCGAAAGATCAATGAGTGGTTCGGCATGCCGGCTCGAGCGCAACACCACGTAGGTGAGAAAAACTACTGCGCTGATAAAACACGCAACAATTCCCGGGCTCGACCACCCCCACTTGTGTCCTTGCAGCACTCCGAGTGTGAGCGATGCGAGCCCTATTGTTCCGAGTGGCACCGACACCATGTCGAGGCGAGTTCCCGTACTTTGCCCTTTTGATTCGCGTAATACCTTTCGTCCGAGAAGAACCACAATGGCCACTGCGGGAACGTTGATGAAAAAAATCCAACGCCAGCCAGCAAATTCAATCACTGCCGCACCTAATGGCGGCCCTAAGCCACCTGCCAAAGCTGCAATTGAACCCCACACTCCAATTGCCAGGCTCCTTTTTTCTGCAGGAAATTCAGGCAATGCCAATGCAATTGAAGTCGGGATCATGAGCGCACCGCCAATGCTTTGAATACACCGCGCAAAAATGAGAATGCCGACACCTGGGGCGAGTCCTGCACCCATGCTGCCAATGGCGAACAAACTAATACCGAAGAGAAAAACTCTTTTGCGCCCGAAGAGATCTGCAATACGGCCAGCTAAAAGCAACAGCGAAGCAGTTCCTATTGAATAACTGGTTAGCGCCCATGCCAAAGTTGTGCGCGCAACACTCGGGAAATCGCGTTCGATGGTAGGGAAAGCAACGTTTAAGACGGTGGAGTCAAAAATAACGAAAAACTGACCGAACGAAGTAAGCATCAGTGCATACCAAGCACGACGCGGGATGAGCGAAGAAGGAGCGGCCCCCACCGCTACGTTATTCATCTGCTTATCTTTACCCATGAGCTGCGCTTCAAGCGCAGTGGAGAAGATTTCTAGACTGTGTGAACGAGTTCTTCAACAGGGGTAAGTACACCGGTATAGAACTGACCAAACTCGGCGTAAATAGCCGAAGCCTTGTCGAAGCGCATGGTGTAGACCACTTCTTTGAGATCATCAGGGTGAACTGCGAACAAGGTGACACCCCATTCATATTCATCAAGCCCAGTAGACCCAGTAACCAATTGAGTGACACGTGGGCCAAACTTGCGCCCACTGACACCATGCTCTTGCATATGCGCGTGACGCTCTTCAAATGGCAACGTAAACCAGTTCTCGTCGGCATTGCGGCGCTTCGACATGGGATAAAAACAAAAAGCGTTTTTTCCTGGTACAGGAATTTTAGGATACAAACGCGCATCGAGCATTTCTTGTGGCACGCCAATGGCGTACTCGCTCACTTCAGTAAGTGACACGTAAGAATCGACCACTGCTAACCCCGCAGCTTGAATTGCTGATTGAAACGAACGTAGCTCACGCATGTCGGAAGCCAAGGCCATAAACGCCATGTCGCATTTGTGACCGAGCATTGAAACAGTAATGACCGTGAGGCCTTTTGCTTCGGCAGCTTTCACTGCATGAACTGTTGCTTCACGATCGAATTGAGCTTCTGGTTTACAAAATAAATGTAGAACTCCCATTCCAATTGATGGTGACATTGGCTCACTTGGGGTCACAGAGTTCATATGTACAGGTTACCTGTTTGCCGCAATGATGGCTTGTGCAGCTCGATCTGCCGAGCCTGTACTTGCCCACAAGAAGAATGAAGGCTCCACCAATTCCAGTTCCATTAATTGCGGTTCCCCATTGATTTGCGGAATGAGGTCGACACGCGCATACAGCGGCATCGCCCCAAACTTTTGTTCCACAAAACCCAAAACCTGCAGAGCTGTTGCTTGTTCCGCATCAGTAGCTTCGCGTTCACCCACATCTTCTGCGGCATAGAGACCATTCGACATATCGGGGCGATGCTGCAAAATTGCGCCTTTGCGAAAGGCGTGGCTATACACGCCATTCAAGTACACCAAGCCAGTTTCTCCTGCACCATCAATTCCATGCTGATATTCCTGAACCATTGCTGTAGCGCCGCTCTCTACGATGCGCGAAATGTGATCTGCAACAACGCTCATTTCCTGCGCCACATCGCGATACCGAAACGTATCGTGCGAGCCCGCAGAAATGCTGGGCTTTACCACAACATCCATCACTGGTTTCGTCAATAGAATTTCACTTGCACTCTCTACAAACTGCGTAGGCACCACTGCAATACCGGCTGTACTGAGTTCACCAAGATACTTTTTGTCGCTGTTCCACTGCACTACTTCGAACGAATTCCGCACAGTAGTCAGTTGCGATACGCGCTTGATCCACTGTAAAAATTCAGCCCGGCGTAGGTGGTAGTCCCACGTACTACGCAACACCAGCAAAGAGTATTGAGACCAGTCGACTGACTCATCGTGCCAATCGACAAAATGAAACTGGGTGCCGGCTCTTTCGAGCGCGGCACCCAGCAATGGTAAATCGGAATCGAGTTCGCGTGCGACTGCGGCGGTAACGAGACCAATCACAATGCGCTACAAACTTTTATTCTCAGTAGTCTTCCATGCCTCCACCTGGCATACCAGCGGATGCTTCAGGCTTATCGGCAATGACACACTCTGTGGTGAGGAAAAGAGCAGCAATTGAAGCTGCGTTCTGCAATGCAGAGCGCGTTACTTTTGCTGCGTCGATAACACCGAGCTTGACGAGGTCTTCGTAGACGCCAGTTGCTGCGTTCAAGCCTTCGTTGCCCTTGAGCGACTTGACTTTTTCTACAACAACTCCACCTTCCATGCCAGCATTTTCAGCAATTTGCTTCAATGGGCCTTCAAGTGAACGACCCACCAAACGAGCACCTGTTGCTTCGTCACCGGTGAGCTTGTCGGCTACTGCGTAAACAGCTGCTTGTGCACGAAGAAGTGCAACGCCACCGCCAGGCACAACGCCCTCTTCAATTGCGGCCTTTGTTGTGCTCACTGCATCTTCAATGCGGTGCTTCTTTTCTTTGAGCTCCACTTCAGTTGCAGCGCCAACTTTCAAAACTGCAACGCCACCCGACAACTTTGCCAAGCGCTCTTGCAATTTTTCACGGTCGTAATCGGAATCGGTGTTGTCGATTTCAGCCTTGATTTGGCTAATGCGACCCTTAATGTCGTCTTCAGCGCCAGCACCTTCGATGATTGTTGTTTCGTCTTTGGTGATGACAACTTTTTTTGCACGACCCAAAAGATCGAGTGTCACGTTTTCCAACTTCAAACCAACTTCTTCGCTGATGACTTGGCCACCAGTAAGAATTGCCATGTCTTGCAACATTGCTTTGCGACGATCGCCAAAGCCTGGAGCCTTCACAGCAGCGCTCTTGAAAGTTCCGCGGATCTTGTTGACAACCAAAGTTGCCAGTGCTTCGCCTTCTACATCTTCAGCAATGATGATGAGTGTGCGGCCGCTTTGCATAACTTTTTCAAGAATCGGCAACATGTCGCGCACGTTGGTGATTTTTGAGGCAACAAACAAGATGTATGGATCTTCGAGTGAAGCTTCCATGCGGTCTGTGTCGGTGACGAAATATGGCGAGATGTAACCCTTGTCGAATCGCATACCTTCAACGAGGTCCATCTCCATGCCGAAGGTCTGGCTCTCTTCAACGGTGATAACGCCGTCTTTGCCCACCTTGTCGATGGCCTCAGAGATCATTTGACCAATTTCTTCGTCGGCTGACGAAATAGAAGCAACCTGAGCGATCTGCTCTTTTGAGTCGACTTCTTTTGCCAAAGCCTTGATGCTGCCAATGGCAGCTTCAACGGCGGCTTCGATGCCTTTTTTGAGGCTCATGGGGTTCGCGCCAGCGGCGACGTTACGCAAGCCTTCGCGCACCATGGTCCATGCCAAAACGGTGGCCGTTGTGGTTCCGTCACCGGCAACGTCGTCGGTCTTTTTGGCAACTTCTTTCACCAATTCGGCGCCAATGCGCTCGTATGGATCTTCGAGTTCAATGTCTTTCGCAATAGACACGCCGTCGTTCGTAATGGTGGGAGCGCCCCACTTTTTGTCGAGCACGACGTTGCGGCCCTTTGGTCCGAGTGTGACGCGCACAGCATCGGCCAACTTGTTCATACCAGCTTCAAGACCGCGACGGGCCTCTTCATCAAAAGCAATCAACTTTGCCATTGGATTCCTCCATTAGGTGGGGTTCGCACTCGGGATATTCGAGTGCTAGCACTCTACCGCCGAGAGTGCTAACCCACCAACGCTGGTGGCAAAAGAGCAACCTTGGGGGTTAGTGAGCCCCACCGGCAACGGCAGGAATGATGGAAACTGTTTCCGTTGCGGGAACCGGGGTGTCGAGACCCTGTAGGTAGCGCACATCGTCGTCAGACACAAAAACGTTCACAAACTTGCGCAAAGCACCTGTTTCATCAAACAAACGCTCACCAAAACCAGGGTGGGCTGCTTCCAGGTTGCGCAAAACATCGCCAAGTGTGGCGCCTTCAATTTGCAGTGTTGATGCTCCACCCGACAGGGGGCGCATGGTGGTGGGAATGCGAACTGTTGCCATGTGGTCAGACTAGCGGTGGCATGCGGTGGCTCCACGGCGCAGCGGCTTCAAGTTGCGAGCCCAAACGCACCAACAGGTCTTCACGATGGGTGGCTGCCACACATTGCACGCCCATGGGTAAGCCGTCGGCACTCCAATGCAAGGGCAAGCTGATGGCGGGCTGACCCGTCACGTTGAATTGCGCGGTGTACTGCAAAATCGAGCGCATGTTCATGCCGCCATCTGGCCCACTTAACCAACCCAACTTGGGTGGTGGGCCAGCCAACGTGGGTGTCACCAAAATGTCGAAGGGTTGTGCACCATCTTGCGGGTACCACCACTCCAACATGCGTCGCGACCATGCATGCATCCAATTCACCCACTGCACATATTGAGTGCCGCTCACCGTGCGACCAATTTCGCGCAAGAAAAAGTTGTCGGCTTCAATATCGTCTTCAGTGACAGGCCTCCCAATGAGTGCTTCAATTTCACTCACGCCAACATCGGTTGCAACCGACACAATGCCAGTGAACGTGTCGGCAAAATCTTCTTCATCCATTGCGGCGGGGTACGCGTCTTCCACCATGTGCCCGAGCGATTCCAAAAGCTTGCGTGTATTCGCCATTGACGCACGTGTTTCTGCATGATCTACTCCACCGGGCATGAGTGGATGATCAAGAAAGCCAATGCGCAAAAAGCCAACGGGCTTGCCTACTTCTTCCATCAGCGGCCGCGCATAAGGAACAGCGGTGTAGGGGTCGCCTGCTTCATAGCCCGACAAAATGTCGAGCATCAATGCAGTGTCGCGCACACTGCGTGTGACAACTCCATCAACAGTTGCGCCCATCCACGACTCACCAGTATCTGGACCTTTACTAATGCGACCTCGCGAAGGCTTTAAACCCACGAGCCCACATTCACTAGCTGGCACCCGAATAGAACCGCCACCATCATTTGCATGACCAACTGCAACGATGCGTGCAGAAACTGCTGCAGCTGAACCACCCGATGAACCGCCCGTTGAATGCTCAAGATTCCACGGGTTGTGTGCAGCGCCATACGCAAGTGGTTCTGTAGTAATTGTGCTGCCAAACTCTGGCGTATTCGTACGGCCAATCACAATTGCTCCTGCACGCTTCAAGCGCCGAGCAATGTATGAATCATGCGTGGCGCGATAGCCAATATTTTTCAACACACGTGAACCCATGTGGTGTGGTTCACCACCAATAGCTGCTTCAAGATCTTTTACGACCACGGGCATTCCGTGTAGTGGAGTGGTAATAGGCCCCGCAGCAATGGCAGCGGCATCACTGCGGGCACGCTCATATCGTTCGTGAATAATGGCGTTGAGTTGCGGGTTCACTGCTTCGGCACGGGCAATAGCGGCATCGACAAGTTCCACAGGCGACACCCATTTGCGATGTAATGCACCCACTTGGTCATTGGCATCGGAATGCAAAACGTCAGCAATATTTTGGGGTGGTTGTGCAGGTGCGTTCATACGTAAACCCTACGCTGTAGCCATGCGCGTCCTTGCTGCACTCGATAAGTTCCGCGGAACAGCAACCGCACAAGAAGCTTGTGCAGCAGTGGGCCATGCATGTTGGGAACTCGGCATTGATTGTGATGAAGCACCACTGGCCGACGGTGGCGAAGGAACACTCGATGTTTTAGGTGGCCCCAATCGCACCAGCATGGTGACCGGTCCACTTGGCGACATGGTGGAAGCACCGTGGCGCCTCAGCCGCGATGTAGCTGTTATTGAAATGGCACGCGCCAGTGGTTTGCAACTTGTTGGCGGTGCAGAATGCAACGACCCCATTGCCGCAAGCACTACGGGCACCGGAGAACTCATCGACCAAGCACTCGATGCTGGTGCAAAAAAAATCATTGTGTGTTTGGGTGGTTCTGCAACAACCGATGGTGGCTACGGAGCAGTGCGCGCTATTCACGCTCCCGCTCGCTTGAAAGCAGTGGAGTTTCTCGTTGCTTGCGATGTCACCACACCATTCACACAAGCAGCAAAGATCTTTGGGCCTCAAAAAGGTGCCACGCTACGGCATATTGCATTGCTCACTGGGCGTCTTGAACGGCTTCAGCAAATTTATGCAGAGCAATACGGAGTCGACGTGAGCAGAATTGAAGGAGCAGGTGCAGCGGGTGGTCTGGCCGGCGGTCTGGCCGCACTTGGCGCAACACTTGTTCCTGGTTTCGACGTCGTTGCTGAAGAAATTGACCTCGACACGCGCGCAGAAAATTGCGATGTTGTTTTCACCGGCGAAGGCTTTCTCGACGCACAAAGCTTCGATGGCAAAGTTGTGGGTTCCATGTACGACCTTGCGCTCAGCAAAAAGAAACAACTCTGCGCCATTGTGGGCGATGCAGATTCCACATTGACCCCACCATTTAGCGTGTTAAACCTTGTGCAGTTATACGGCAACGACACCGCAATGAATCGCACACTCTTTTCTATTGAGCAAGCAGCGCTTGGTTACCTCAAAAAATTGAACTAGCCGGCAACAGTTGTTGTTGTAGCAGCAGCGGGTGCACCAGCAATGGGCTTGCCCGCGAGGTCGGTGGCAAGTAACACCAACACGCTTGCTTCACCCATGTTGCCTGTTTCTGTTGGCACAGGGTCGGGCATTGGTGCTGTTGCAACGCCACCGAGTGCAGCAGCAACATTGGCAGCATTGGCTTCTTGACCAGCGATGTAATACACCATGGTGAGGGTTTGCTTTGGCGTGGCGTCGCTCTTGTTCAGTGGTGGTTGAACAATGAAACCAAGACCTTGCAACGAAGAACTCAAGTCGCCAGCGCTACCGGGAACACCCGAACCGTTCGCAACGAGAACCTTAAATCCGGTGGTGTTTGTAGCCGCTGGCAGTGTGGTGACGGCAGCATCGGGCACAGTGGTTCCTGACGCATCGACGCTGGTGTCGTCTGATGGCGACGACGACGAGTTCGAGCTATCGCTATTGATATCGCGCAAGATGAAAAATCCAACGAGAACGGCAACGACGGCAACGACGATGCTCAGCGTGGAGTTGAAGTTTTGGCCTGCACCATTTCCACCATTTTGTGGGCGCGCTTGACGACTCATGACAACCTCCGAAGGTTTTGGCGGGTTTTCCCTACCTTATTGCGAAACGTGGAGCCGAGTGTGGGATTTGAACCCACGACCTACCGCTTACAAGGCGGTTGCTCTGCCACTGAGCTAACCCGGCGTAATCGGTGTTGATCCTAGAGGCAAACGCCTAGTTATTGCGCTTGACGGGCGCGAACTACCTCATAAGTAGCCAATGCCCCCGCTGCCGAGACATTTAATGAGGACAATTGTCCGTTCATGGGGATGGAAACCACTACATCACAGCGTTCGCGTACCAAACGAGCAATTCCCTTGCCCTCTGCCCCCAAAACAATACAAATGGGGTCGTTGGCAAAAGAAGCAATGTCGAACAGGCTGCGGTCGGCATCGTCGTCGAGACCCACTACCCACACTTTTGCCTTTTTCATTTGTGCAATAGCTGCTGGCAATCCGGAAACAACTGCGATATCGAGATGCTCTACTGCGCCCGCTGCAGCTTTCGCCGTCGTGGGCGTGACATGCACCGAACGGTGGCGAGGCAAAATGACTCCAGTAACTCCGGCGCCATCACAACAACGCAATAACGCACCAAGGTTGCCCGGGTCGGTGACGCCATCAACCGCAACAAGAAATGGTTGCACGCCATTGCGCGATATCAAAAGCTCTTCAATACCAATTTCGGGAAGCGGCGCCGCAAATGCAATAACACCTTGAGGCGCTTCACTGCGTGCCGTGTTTTCAATGTGCTTACGCGGAACATCGGTCACTGTGACGCGCACAGCTTCTGCGAGTTCACGAATATCGTCAATCACTTCGTTCGCGTCGATGTCGTTAGCAATCCAAATTTCACGCGTTTTGCGACGGCCGGCAATGAGCAACTCGCGTACTGCCTGACGACCTTCTACTTGTTCTCCACCTAGTCCTTTTTCTGCTGGGCGCGAACGATCGCCACCGGCACGAGGTTCGAATCGATTACCACCGCGCACAGGCGCACCCGTGCGCTTCGCCCCACCAAATTTTTTTGGCGCTCCCGATTTTTTCGGCGGGTTTGAACTGCGCGCCGGAGCAGCAGAAGTGCGTGCTGGGGCACCTCTGTTCCCTTTCGGCATTCCAGTTTTTGCACCTGGTGCTGGTTTACGTGCGCGTTGTGCCACTACTTTGATCCGTTCTCTTCATTCGTTTTCGTCATGACTGCTACTGCCCAGCATGCAATTCCTTCAGCGCGCCCGAGCGCACCAAGGCCTTCTGCGCGGCGTCCTTTAATTGTGACAGGCGCCCCCGCTGCGGTGCTGACATTGCGTTGCATTGCTTCACGGCGCGGAGCCAACTTGGGTTCTTCACACACCACACTGCAATCGACATTGCCAATGGTCCAACCTGCTGCGGCAACCATGCGTGCTACTTCTGCAAGCAACTCAAGTGAGTTTGCATTTTTCCAACGCGCATCGGTATCGGGAAAGTGTTCACCGATGTCACCAAGACCCGCAGCACCCAGCAGTGCATCGGCAACGGCATGTGCAACAACATCGGCGTCGCTGTGACCCACTAATGAGCGCATGCCTTCAAAAACTTCACCGCCCAAAATGAGTAAACGACCTGGCGTTGGCTCAGTGTTGAAGCGATGAATATCGAATCCTTGGCCTACGCGAATATTCATGAGTTCCCTCGCTGCATATTGGCAATGACATTTTCTGCCCACGCGAAATCTTCAGGTGTTGTTATTTTGCGATTCATCACGTCTCCAGGCACCACTACAACGTAGCCACCAATTGCCTCAACAAGAGATGCATCGTCGGTGCCTTCTCGATTTTCCTGTTCAGCCGCAAGGTGCGCTTCACGCAAAATTGCTGCATGAAACGCCTGTGGAGTTTGCACTGCGCGCAATGTGCTGCGCAGTGGCGTACTCAACACCTCATGTGTACTTTCATCAATCACTTTCACTGTGTCCACCACGGCAAGGGCCGGAACAACTCCCTGCACCATGGGCGAAAGTTCCTGCACGACTGCTTGAAAAAGTTCCACTGAGGCAAATGGGCGAGCTGCATCGTGCACACACACCACTTCTACACTTGTCGGCACCGCAGCAAGACCATTGCGCACCGACTGCGTGCGGCTCGCACCGCCGTGAACAATTTGTACCCGCGCATCGCCCGATACGAAATCGCTCATTTCTGGCACCACCACCACAACGCCAGCACTCACTTGCAATGCGGCATCGACAGCCCACGCCACCATTGCCCGAGACCCAAGTGCCAAAAACTGCTTTTGGGCACCGAAACGCTGCCCACTGCCCCCGGCCACCACAATGGTCCACACCCCTGTGGGGTCAAACATCGCACGAGATGTGCCCGTGGGCATATTTGAGGGTGTGCTCATGGCACCGAGGGTAGTACCGTGATGGTGTTATGTCACACGCTTCCATCATTGCCTCCAGCGAGTTTTTCTCCGCCGCCTCCCCCGCCGTTATCGATTCCATTGCCGCTTCGGCACAAGAGAAGAACCTGGTACGCGGCGATGTGCTGTTCAAGGAAGGTGATGCTCCCGACGCCCTTTACATTGTGCTGTCTGGCCGCATTGCTATTGCCATCGACAACAAGCCCCTCGATTCCCGCGAAAGCGTTGTGGCCCTCATGGTGGAAGGCAACCTCTTTGGCGACCTTGCACTACTCGATGGGGGCGCCCGTAGCGCACTCGCTCGTGCACTCGAGCCCTCCACCGTTTTACGCATTCCGTATTCCGCAGTAGAACCGCAACTCTCTAGCAACCCCGATCTGCTCTGGGGAATCACTCGCGTTCTTGCCCGCCGCTTGCGCGCCATGGACGAGGCATTGGCCGACAGCGTTTTTCTCGATGTCACTGGTCGCACAGCAAAGCGATTGCTCGAACTTTCTGAAGGCAAAGACGAATTCGTTCTTCCTGTTACTCAAGAAGAACTTGCCGGCATGGTGGGCGCATCTCGTGAGCGCGTCAACAAAGCCATCGCAAGTTTCATTCGTTTGGGTTGGCTAGAGCAACGCGATCGTCAATACAAACTTCTTAACCGGCAAAACCTTGAAGTGCGCGCGAGCTAACTCGCGCCCTTTACAACTACTCCGCCGCACTTAACCATTCTTTTGCCCGCCGAAAAGCATCGGCTGCATCTTCTGCGCGGTGTGCTGGTCTACTGGCATCGTGAGCAAAGGCGTGTTCACCTTCAGGGTAAAACGCAACGGTTGCACCAGTAGCTCGTAACGCATCTACATCGTGTGCTGGTGTGTAGTGATCTTTCCCACCAATAATTGCTAAAACGCTTTGTGCATTTCCCGTCTGTAAGTACTGCAGAGGTTCACCCTGCACTGCGCTACGCCAGGCTTCTGGCAACGTGATCATTCCGTAAAAACTTGCAATGCGTGCAAAGCGACTACTGCGCGCCGACTTAAAGCAATACATCCCACCCATACAAAAACCCATCAGCACTGTGACAGGGGTGTCGAGCACGTCGGCTGCCTCGTGCAGGTCGCTCAAGTGCTTTTCATCATCAATATCTTTGACTGCCGCATAGCGCGGTTCAATGTCGGCCCCAAGGTTGTTCCCAGGGAACGGTTCCACGGCCGCCACAGCCATGCCCCAATCGGTGGCCCACTGCGCTACCAAGTTGTCGTAGAGCGGCCGCAAGCCAAAAATATCGGGGGTCACCACAAGCCCAATGCGTGGCGAGCCACTCGGGCGGGCAATTTCTACGTCAGTTCCTGAAGGCAAAGTATGTCGCACGCACTCATTGTGTCAGAGTGAGACTTGCGGTGAGACCTTTGAGGGGAACTCAGGTGATGCACGTGGCGCACGGTGCCACATGCAAACAACTCAGAGCACCATCACATCCACCGAGCCATTTAATAAATACGAATACGTACCCCTGGTGCGTGCTGATTTCACCACGCCATCGGTGAAAATCATTGTCGATGAATGGAATGCCATCGCGCGGCGACCCTCTTGTATTGCCCATGCCAATGCATGGGGTCTCCCCGGAGAGCCTGTTACCCATCTCGACCAGATGCTGGTGCGCATGGGCTTTGACCGGCCAGCGCACTGCGATGAGGCCGACCAGTATTTGGCACAAGTGGTACGTCTAGCTCGCACCGACGAGCTTGCTGCTCGCCTCGCAGTGCAACGCGTCGTTCCGCCCATCCTTGCCATTGCCAAGCGGCGCGGCCGTATCCACCCTGGCGGGGTGGAGGAAGCTCTCAATGCAGTAATGGCCCAAGTGTGGTTGGTCATTCGTACCTACCCCTGCGAGAACCGACCCCGAAAAATTGCCGCCAACATTGTGCGCGATGTGGAATACAAAGAATTTGTGGTGCCCCAAAGAAAAAGACGAACCACAGTGGAACACTTCGACCCTGAAATTTTAGATGGCTTTCTACAAGACATGACTCGCGAGCCAAACAGCATTCACTCTGGCTGCGACGGCAGTAGCGATGCGCTTACCGAACTTGAAGCGCGCAACATGGACCCGGAACGACTTGCGCTATTAAAACTTGTTGCTGCCGGATACACCAGCAAAGAGATCGGTGAAATTTTGCGCATACGTGCCCGCACAGTGCGCTGGCAGCGCGCCGAAGCATTGAGTTTTGCGCGGTCTGCATTATCGACCGAGAACTTCAAAGCAATTCGGTTGTACGAAGAAAAAGAACGTCAACGCCTTAGCGGTGACGCAACTTCACGCGACGCAACCGCAAGCTGTTCATCACCACAAAAACACTTGAACATGCCATAGCTAGGCCTGCCCACATGGGGTTCAATTTGCCGCTTGCTGCAAGTGGAATCGCCGCAGCGTTATAGGCGAAGGCCCAAAATACGTTGGCGCCAATGGTGCGCAATGTTGCACGCGACAACGCAATGGCGTCGGCAACCAAGCGCAGGTCACCGCTCACAATGGTGAGGTCACTTGCTTGCATAGCAACATCAGTTCCCGTACCCATTGCAATACCTACATCGGCCTGTGCAAGAGCCGCTGCATCGTTCACACCATCGCCCACCATCGCAACCGCGTATCCACGATCTTGTAGTTCGCGTATGACCGCAACTTTTTCATCGGGCAAGACACCACCACGCACGTGGTAATCGTCGGCTTCAATACCAACTTGCAATGCAATTGCCATTGCTGTTGCTTGGTTATCACCCGTTAACAACACTGGGGCCAAGCCCATTGCACGCAAAGTTGCAATGGCTTCTTTACTTGTTGACTTCGGTTGATCGGCAACAACACATACAGCGCGAGCAGAACCACCCCATGCCGCAATAACCGCAGTGTTGCCTTCTGCACGTGCGTCGGCTAACGCAGTGCGCAACGGCCCAGGAATAAGAATGAGTTCCTTTTGCAACAAGCGCTCGTGGCCCACGATGACACTCACACCGTCAACAACTCCACGCGCACCCATGCCGGCTAAAGACACGAACTCTTGCACATCGGGAATTATTCCCGATTCTTTTTGCGCAGCAATTGCAATAGCGCGAGCAATGGGGTGCTCACTTGCCAATTCCAAGGCGCCAATCATGCGTAGCGCATCACGTCGTTCAATACCTTCAGCACACACCACGTTGCGCAACTGCATAACGCCAGTGGTCACGGTGCCCGTTTTGTCGAACACGACGGTGTCAATACGGCGGGTACTTTGCAGCACATCAACGCCTTTAATAACAATGCCAAGTTGTGCTCCACGACCACTGCCCACCATGAGTGCAGTTGGTGTAGCAAGACCTAGTGCACAAGGGCAAGCGATAATGAGAACGGCAACAGCTGCAGTAAACGCTTTCGTTGCATCGCCATCTACAACAAACCAGGCAATCAGTGTGGCCAAAGAGATCAGAAGCACGACCGGAACAAAAATGCTGCTCACTTTGTCGGCGAGTTTTTGTACAGGTGCTTTTGTGGCCTGGGCCTCGCGTACCAATTTCGCCATATGGGCAAAGGTGGTATCGGCACCCACTCGTGATACGCGCACCTTCAAGCGCCCCGTCAGGTTGATTGTTGCACCGGTGACAGCATCACCCACCACAACATCAGCTGGCACACTTTCACCTGTGAGCATCGACATATCGATGCTTGAATCGCCTTCAATTACTACGCCATCAGTTGCAATCTTTTCGCCAGGTCGCACCACAATGACATCGTTCACTTGCAAGTTCTTGGCGTCAACTTCACGCTCTATGCCATTTTCCAAAACAACTGCAGTATGTGCTCCTAACGCCAATAGCGCCCGTAACGCATTGCCTGCACTGCGTTTTGCGCGTGCTTCTAAATAGCGCCCCGTGAGAATGAAGACTGTCACTGTTGCTGCCACTTCAAAATACACGTGGTACGAACTATGGCTCATGCCAGTCATGCCCGACATTCCAGCCATTGAGCCGTAACTACTTGCCGCATCACCCCAGAGCAGTGCCCATACCGACCATGCAACTGCCGCAACCACACCAATAGAAATGAGAGTGTCCATGGTGGTTGCGCGATGGCGCAAATTCATGACAGCAGCACGATGAAATGGCCAAGCCCCCCATGTCACCACCGGAGCAGAGAAAACGAGAGCCCACCACTGCCAGTTCTGAAACTGCATCGACTCAAACATGGAAAAGAAAAACACGGGAGCGGTGAGCAGCGCACAAACAAGAAGACGATTGCGCAAGACGAGTAAGTTCTCGGCAAATTCTTCTTCGGTTGCCCCTACTGGCGCATCAGATTCACGAAGCGCTGCCCCGTAGCCCGCTTCTTCCACCGCGTGAATGAGATCGTCAGTTTGTACGCCAAAACGAGTGCGCACAGTTGCTGTTTCGGTTGCGTAATTCACTGAAGCATCGACACCATCAATTTTGTTCAATTGATCTTGAATGCGCGCAGCACATGCCCCACAGGTCATACCACTCACAGCAAATTCAATGGTGAGTGGAAGTTCCTCAAGCGTGCTCATGAATTTTCTTTCACCTGTGCGGGAAACTCAGGATGTCTTTTTTCTAAAAACGCAGCAATACCCTCTTGTGCATCGGCGGTCACCGCAGCCGCCGCCATCATTCCTACCGCGTAGGAATATGCATCGCTCTCACCCATTTGTACTTGTTTATAAAAGGCAGCTTTACCTAGACCCTTTGAATGTGCAGAACCTCGAGTTGCGCGTTGCAACAAATCGAGTGTTGCTGCTTCCAGGTCGCTCGCTGGCACCACAGCATTAACAAACCCCCACTGCAATGCTGTTGCTGCATCAATGGCATCGCCAGTGAGTGCCATTTCCAGTGCGCGCTTACGACCAATATTGCGCGAGACCGCAACAAGTGGCGTGTGGCAAAACAAGCCACCCTTCCCACCGGGAATTGCGAAAGATGAAGTATCAGCCGCAACAGCTAAATCACATGTTGCTACTAGTTGGCACCCCGCTGCTGTTGCCAGCGCATGCACACGTGCCACCACCACCTGCGGAATTGATTGAATGGTCTGCATCATCGTGGTGCAAGTGTCGAACACTTCGTATGTAGTGGCATAGTTGGCGCCAAACATGTCGCCGAAGTTATGGCCAGCAGAAAAGACCGGGCCATTGGCAGCAAGAATGACCCCGGTGGCATCGCTCTTCCCCACTGCCGCAAAAGCCCGCGTGAGTTCCTGCAACACCGGCAGCGACAACGCATTGCGTTTTTCTGGCTGGTTCAAAGTGAGGGTCACCACATCACCCGTGCGCTCTACTTCCACCAGTTCCGCCATGCCTCTATTCTGCCGTGAAACAAGAGCTAGTGAGATGGCATATATTGATAAGGCATGACTACTGCCACATCAGCCACGTTGAGCGCCCATTTGGCGCAGTTCCCCGATGTCTTGGAACAGCTCACCGCCGCCCACGAGGCTGCATGGGTAACTGTCGACCCTCATATTTTGGAATTGTGTCGCCTGCGTATTGCCAGCATGCTCGGAGCAGAAGCCGAAATGGCCATCAACACACCGCAAGCCGCGCTCACTGCAGAAAAGCGCAGCGCACTTTCTCAATGGCCACTCTCGCCACTATTTACCGAATCAGAAAAAGCCTGCCTCGCTTTTACCGAAGAGTTCGTCATCGACGTTGCAAGCCTGCAAGAAGCCACCGCCGTGCGTGTGGGTGAGCTCTTGGGCCAACAAGAACTTGCCGACTTTGTGAGCGCACTCTTGGTCGTTGAACAACGCATTCGTATTTCCCTGGCCTGGCAAACACTGTTTGGAGAAGATCAATGAACACACGTAACGCACGCATCGCACCAAAAACGTACGCAGCAGTTCCACTACGTACTCCACTCGGCGACTGGCAAGCAGCTGTGGTGCGCATGACTGCACTCGACCCCATCACCACAGAAATTGTGCGCTTGCGTTGCGCGCGCTACCACGACTGCAAAACTTGACTCTCTGTCCGTTTGGCAGTTGCCAAACAAGATGGTCTTAATGAATCCACCATTGCAGAAGTAGATCACTACGAATCAAGCACCCTGTCTGAACGTCACAAAGCTGCATTGCGCTACGCCGATGCTCTCATGACCCAACCTGGTGGTATCACCCCACAACAAAAAGCAGACCTCCTTCTACACTTCACACGCGACCAAATTATTGAACTCACCGTCGATGTGATGAAATGGAACTACCAAAAAGTTCCCGTCTCTCTAGGTACCGACCTAGAGGTACAAGAGGGCGAACTCACACCACTCATCTTCGACGCACAAGGAAACTGGGTTAAACCAACATGAAAGCCGTTCTCGTTGTACTAACGAACCCTGCAAGTACAGAGGCAGAAGTTGCTTACAACGACTGGTACACCAACATTCATGTGCCCGATGTTCTTGCTGTTCCTGGCTACGTATCGGCTACGCGCTACAAAGCATTTGACGGCTGGCAAGTATTCGATCAGAAATATCTCACGTTGTATGAACTTGACGTTCGCAACCTTGAGCATCTGCAAGAAATTTCCGACGAACACATGCGCCGCATTGCCGACGATGAAATGCGCCGCTCTCCCGACAACGTGATGGACCGCGCCACCATGCGTGCGCTGTATTACGTTGAAGAAGCTCCGCGCCACGTTGGCCCCAATACACAGTTGCGTGTTCCCAACTCAGTATTCATGGCATATTCCAGCCCCACCGACCCCGAGCTAGAAGCTGCTTTTCACACGTGGTACGAAGAAACACATCTCCCCGAAATTCTTGCCCTACCAGGCTTTCTTGCTGCACAACGTTTTGCTGCAACCAATATCAACATGGTGAAACAACCGTGGGTCACAGAACATCAATTTCTTGCAATCTACGAACACAACGCAAGCGACCTCGACAGCTACAACGCTTCATTTGCACATGTCATTGCTGGCATTAATTCTGGCGACATTCACATGTCTGATGTCATTACATCAAATAACCCTGCACCCGCTTACGCGCGCATCAGCGAAAGAATTACTCAGCCTTAGTCGGCTCTGCTTTTTTCTTCTTCTCCGCATCAGCTTTCATTTGCGCAATCTTCTCGCGTAATGCCTCTTGCTTATTCAAAGACCTTTTTGATGCCTCTGCATTTTCTCGTTCGTGCCACTTCATTGGGGCTCCCTTTGGCGCTTTGCCACTTCGTAAAGCCCCGTATGGGCGTGAAAAACCGGCTTGGAGTGTTGAAGGGTTGGAACAACGCACACAAGCCGGCCTAAAAAGCCTACGGGCTTCTTTCTCAAATGCCCACGCGGGGGTGACATGATGAAGAGATGAAGGCTGTACTCCTTGTTCTCACCCAAGACCCCGCTATTCAACCACTCCCCATGGCTACCGAATCTGCCATGTACACGGCATTCGATGGCTGGAACCCGTTCCCCGAAACTCACCTTCTTGTGCAGTCTTGGGAAGTGCGTGATGCCGCGGAACTCCATGCCATTGCTCAACAGCACCACTATGCCAATGCCCGTTCAATGTTTTATCTGCCCATCGAGCCCGAACTCGCCAGCAAGGTAAACCTCGCCACAACACCACGCGGAGTTTTCGTTACTTACAACCAGCCACTCACCCCAGCTGACACCGATGCGTACCACCGTTGGTACAGCCAACAACATTTGCCCGACGTGCTTGCGTGCCCAGATTTCATTCGCGCTCAGCGCTTTAGCATTTCCAATGTTTCGCTTTCACCCTCACCTTGGGCTACTTCACTTGAGTGCATGAATTTTTATGAGCACTCATGCGAAACAGTTGAGGAATACAACGATGCATTTGCCCACGTACGCGCAGGCATTGCTTCAGGGAAAATTAAGATGACAAGCACTCTCACTCCGGGTGCACCCACTAGTGCTTATGGCCATGCACAATCATTACGGCTCTAGCTCTTTATAAAAATGAACACTATGTGTCACATCTTGTGAATATTTCGGTCTTGTACAACAGCTTCATTTCGCTGAGTAGTTTTGTGAAGTGCCACAGTCTCGCAAAATCAACTTTCAGAAATTGCGAACTGGCACACACGAGACTTTCAAGTCTCTTGAAGTTCGTAATTTCCGTTTATTCTTCATTGGCCAACTTATTTCACAAACCGGAAATTGGCTCACTCTCATAGCGCAAGCACTTCTCGTTTTACATCTCACCGATAACAACGGAGTTGCAGTAGGCGTACTTACTGGCTGCCAGTTTTTTCCACTTCTCTTTCTTGGGGCATGGACAGGTGTAGTTGCCGATCGAAGCGATAAACGAAAATTACTCATGATTGTGCAGTCATGTGCAATGGGCCAGTCCTTCATTCTTGCCATTCTTGGCTTTTCACATGACCCTCCGCTTTATGCCTTTTACGCCGTTGCACTTTTGGGTGGAGTCGCCACTGCATTTGATAACCCCACGCGGCGTTCGTTCATCGTCGAAATGATTCCAGATACTCACGTTCAAAATGCAGTGAGTTTGAACTCTGCGCTCATGACGGGATCACGAATATTCGGGCCAGCAATAGCTGGTTTGCTCATTACGACTGTCGGTTATGGATGGTGTTTCACCGTTGACGGCCTCAGCTACGTCGCAGTCATTTATGGGCTCTCAAGAATGCGCATCGCAGATCTCTACCCATCCGTCCGAGCTACTCGATCTAAAGGTCAAGTACGCGAAGGGCTCAAATATGTATTTGCAATTCGTGAGATTCGAACTTCTCTTGTCATGCTTGCAATTGTTGGTACGTTTGCTTTCAACTTCGATGTTGTTATTCCTCTGTTAGTGAAAAAAACTTTTTCTGGATCAGATGGGGCGTTCACTTTGCTATACGCCGTCGTGAGCCTTGGCTCGCTTGGTGGTGCACTCATGACAGCGAGGCGTACGACGAACTCTGTACGGCAAATCTCACGAAGTGCACTCATTTTTGGCATCAGTCTGTTAGCAATTGCTGCCGCACCTAATTTCCTACTTTCATTCCCCGGTGCAATTCTCCTGGGGTTTGCCAGCATTAGTTTCATGACGTCAATCTTTGTGATCGTTCAATTAAACGCATCATCAGAAATGCGAGGCAGGGTCCTCGCCATCCAGGCCCTGGTCTTTCTTGGTGCAACTCCTATAGGTGGGCCAATAGTTGGCGCGTTGTGCCAACTATTTGGTGCACGCATCGGGTTTTTTGTGGGAGCACTTGCGTGCTTCGTGGCGGCCGCTTACGGCCACCGGAATCAGCCTAAATAAAAGTGCGCCCTCTGGGGCTCGAACCCAGGACCTGCGGATTAAAAGTCCGTTGCTCTACCAACTGAGCTAAAGGCGCAGAACGATTGGAATGCCGAGCAAACACCGCTCGGAACGCCGAAAAGATCCGTTCGTATGTTAGTTCCCCCACACCGGAAAACGCCTATTGCTCATCCAGGGTCCGAGATTTTCGGCACCTTCAGTGAGATTTTCCTCAATATGGGATGCGCCCAGTAAAAAATCTGAACCCATTACGATTGACCCATGGCGCCAGCACCACGGAAAAAGTCTCCACCTGTACCTATCTCAAAGAAGCCCCGCCTCAGCCAGGCCGAGGCCACCATGCGCATGTTGAGTACCACCACCCAACTGCTGCTTCAATACGCACCCGGCGAGGTCACCGTTGCAAAAATCTGTGACGCATCAGGTGTTCACACCGATTACGTAGCCCGCTACTTCGGGTCTCGAGAAGAGCTCTTAAGCCAAGCAATTGAAGCTGCATTTCTTGGTGTCTTTCTTAAAACCAGTGGCGAAGATACGACAAGACTCAATGTAGTTCTCGAAGGCAACGTTGACGTGATGCAGTTGTCGCAAGCACGAGTGCGAACAATCGCGTACTTAGTGGGTTGCGGTGTAAGCCCTGAGCGATTCCAATCGAGTCAGAAATTAGTTCTTGAATCAGTCTTTTCGCAGTCCGTTAATGCCAACGTCAACGACCGCACGAGGATGAACCTCATTCTTGTCGGAACATTACTGATTCAAGCCTTGGGCACATTTGCCGAAGTGAACGATATGACTGAGCTGCAAAAGCAAGACGTCATCTCTTACATCGGATTCATGAGCCTGTCCGGCGAAACGGTTCAGGCTGCTTTGGAGTGGGACACACCCAAAACCAAGAAAAAAAAGTAATCATCGGAAGCTTGAGAAAATGAGCCGTTCCGCACAGACCAAGAACGGATTTCCACCCAAGATCTGCGCAACTTGTGGGCGGCCTTTTGAGTGGCGCCGCAAGTGGTCCCGCGACTGGGAAAACGTTCGCTACTGCAGCGATCGTTGTCGCACAAGCTACCAAGAAGCCTGAATATGTGTTCTCTCGCGTGATCTAGTGTCGTGCTATGGAGTTTCCTACAAGTACTGCTGAAGCCGTTTCGCTCATCACCCCAAGCGTGTGTGACACCTATGCAAGTGACGGCATCGTTATTTTGCGACAAGCACTCCACCCGGAATGGCTGCTACTTCTTCAGCTCGGTCTTGACCGTGTGATGGGAGATTCCGGACAGAAGAAGCACTTGTTTTACGACGGCACTGATCAGGAGTTCATTGAGCTCGTACGTACCACCGAAGTATCACCCGAGTTGCAACGTTTCATGTACGACTCACCTCTTGCCGACATGATGGCAGTGCTCCTGAACTCATCAGATATTTGGTTGTACTCCGATGAGTGGTTTGTGAAAGGGCCAAATGGTGGTCGCACACCATGGCACCAAGATCTTCCCTATTGGCCGATGGAAGGAAGCAAAATCGCTTCTGCATGGATCAGTCTCGACACGCTGCCTGCGAGTGAATGTTTGGAATATGTGCGTGGCACTCACCACGGTGTGCGATACGACGGTTTCAACCCACGCCGTGTGAGTGAAGACCCCACTCTTCCGTATTTCGGAAGCGAGTATCCACCACTCCCCAACATTGAAGCTGACCGCAGTGCATGGGACATTGTCTCGTGGGACATCACACCTGGCGACATTATTTTGGCGCACCCAGCGGTGCTGCACGGCGGTGGCCCCACCGGCCCCAACAGCAGTCGCCGTGCAATCACTATTCGCATGTACGGCGACGACATTGTTTACGCGCCGCGGCCTCCTGGCAAACCAACAGTTCCGCTCACGCCTGGGCTATCGCTCCAACTGAAATACGGTGACCCACTGCGCAGCCCGTGGTACCCACGTTTGCGCCCGGTACCACCATGGCAACAAGCTCAATAAAGGGTTTTAGCTCCCCAAAATGGTGGAGACCATCTCAAATGAGAGTGCATCCCAATGTTCTAGATTGACGACTCCCTCGTCCATTTCTGCAACAACACGACCAAGAATTTGGCCATGTAGCCAATACGCCGTTGCAAGCGGGTCGCGATCGCTGCTGATCCATTTACGCTTTTGAGCTTCCCTCATTGAGTCGGCAAGACTCCCAAGAAACTTTCGATTGATGTCGTTGATGGCACTTGCTAGTTGCGGATTTCGTTGTGCGGCACCCAACACGCTGATACGCACTGCACGTGCAGCGTGTCGATCTTTTTGATAGCTCCATGTGAGCGACTTGACGATGGCGCGAACGTATTCTTCTTTAGTTTCCACGAGCGACATGATGGCATCCATTGGTACTTGTATTTTCAAGCAACGCCAATACCACTCAACATATGCAGCCTCAACTAGTGCCGCACGATTCGTAAAGTGGTGATAGATAGAGGGTTCAGCAATGTCGAGTTTTTTAGCAATGACTGCAACTCGAATGGAGGCCTCACCGCCGCTATCCATCATTTCGATGGCGGCATCGAGGATGCGTGAGCGCGTGTCTTCACCAACTGCCATATTTTTAGACTAATCCACTGTTCACTTTGTTCCTGTTACGCCATTGTTAAATGTAGCTACAGTGACCCTTTTCGCCTGGCAAGTTCACCGTTTCACCCAAATAGGTGATGTACTATTGCACCTCGAGATGCTTCATTCCAGTGTTCAAGGTTCACTCGGTCTTGATCCATTTCAGCAACTACCCGACCCATAATTTGACCAATAATCCAATATGAAGTTGCAAGTGGGTCGATGTCTTGGCGGATCCATTTCTTCTCTTGTGCACCTGCAAGAACTACCGAGATGCCACTGCACATTTCAAAATTGATTTTCTTCACTGCTTCAGCAACAGAATCGCTTGATTGGGCAGCGCCCATCACGCTGATTCGTACACTGCGAATTTCATCGCGCTCTGGCACATAAATGAGCTTGAGAATTCTCTCGACGATGCGGCGAAAATCTTCTGCAGTGTCTGCCAACGCGGCCCCAGCTTCAAAAGGCTTGACCATCTCAACATAGCTACGGCGATATCTCTCGATATGCGCTGCTTCAACAAGGGCTTCACGATTTTTAAAGAAGTGATACACCGACGGTTCGCGCACGCCTACTGCCTCGGCAATTTTCTGTACACGCACGGCACCTTCGCCATTTTCTGCAATGGCCAACATTGCAGCTTCCAGCAAACGAGTGCGGGTGTCAGATACGTCGGTCACGGAAAAACCTTACAGTAAATCTATTTTTATTACCTATGCAGTTGGCGGCTAGCCGTGCCCAGGGATACCGCGCCATGGACCGGCGTCGGCGCGTGGTTCTTTGGGAAGACCCAAAATTTGTTCACCCACAATGCCGCGTTGCACTTGGCTACTACCTGCATAAATAGAACCGGCACGGGCATTGAGGAATACGTCAACCCAACTTGCACTGGAGTTAGGCGAACCTACGGCATCTGAGCGCAAGTAGGTAAGTGCCGGCTTGCCGCTTGGTGTTATTGCATCGGCACCCAAAATATCGACAGCGAGTTCAGTGACTTCTTTGTGATACTCAGCCCAAAAGAGTTTGCCGATTGAAGCATCGGGGCCTGGCTTTTTACCATTTAAGAATGCAGTCAATGCGCTGTACCCAAGGAAGCGCATCACTTCTACTTTTGTATAAGCAACAGCTAAACGTTGGCGAATAACAGGGTCATCGGTAACGCCTTTTTCTCGAGCGAGAGCAATGAGTTTGTCGAGCTCTGCGCGAAAACCAATGGCATTAATTGCCGCACCGGCACCACGCTCATTACCGAGCAATGTCATGGTGACCATCCAGCCACCATTTACTTCACCAACAACACTGTCTTTCGGGCAGCGTGCGTCGGTAAAAAAGACTTCGTTAAATTCAGAGTCGCCCGACATCATGCGAATGGGTCGTACCTCTACTCCTGGTTGACGCATGTCGACAAGTAGGAAAGTAATACCGCGATGCTTCACTTCATCGGGGGCGGTGCGGGCGAGAACGAAAATATGGTTTGCCATGTGGCCACCGGTATTCCAGGTCTTTTGCCCGTTAATGATCCACTCATCACCGTCGAGCACTGCACGACAACCGAGGTTGCCCAAGTCGCTGCCAGCGGCTGGCTCACTAAAACCTTGGCACCACAGGTCTTCGCCCGATAACACCCGAGGCAGGTAGTGCTTCTTTTGCTCTTCGGTTCCAATGGCCAAAAGCGTGTTGCCCAACATGCTGATACCAAACATGTCGTTCGGGCCAACGGTGGGCACGCCTACGCGAGCAAATTCTTCCGAGATGACCGCTGCCTCAATAGAGGTGAGCCCCTGACCGCCGTATTCCTTTGGCCAGTTCACCGCCAGGAAACCATTGTCGCGCAATGTTTCGCGCCATGCATCGGTAAAAGCTGCAGCTTCTTCTCTGTTGAGTGCGCCAATTCCCTTCCAGCCTGCAGGTAGGTGCTGGTCTAAGAAAGCGCACACTTTTTTGCGATAGGCATCGGCTGCGGGAGGGTAATTAAATTCCATGCGAGGTGGACTCTTTTGCACTAGTTAGTATTCGGCGAAGACCGAAGTTTAGCGACGTTTTAAAAGGTTGCCCAATTAAGCCCACTGCATGAAATCTGACGTTTTCTGTCAGTCAATACTCAAGAGGTCAGCGCAATTTCCCCCACCAAGCAGCATAAATACTGGCAAAACGTGGATACAGAGTTTTCATTGCCTCTGTTGCATCTGTGGGCAACGGCTGATTGTTTGTAGGCGCCAACGGCGAGGCCGAGCCGATGGGGTCTACCCATTCCATCTTGATGTCTTCAATGAGATCGCGAAAATCGGGGCCGAAATGATGGTGGTGCGCACTCGACTGGTGCTTCAAGAAGCCCACCACATCGGCATACGACTCAATGCAGTAATACGTTCGCGGCTCTGCACCCCGCCAATACTCATAGCGCCGAACATCTTCTTCATCGGCGTGCGTGCGCTCATACATCTGACGTGCAACTTCTTCGAAGCGTGCTTCGCACCCTTCTTTAATGGTGACGCGAGCTAACAGTGTTGCCATTGGTATACCCCCTGGCAAAACAATAGAAGAGGGGCCGCGATTCGCTCAAGCACTTGCTGTGAAGTCGGGTGTTCTTTTGTGGTCTGAATTATTCCTCATGGAGAGTTTCGGCATTACGCCAGAAGAAGCACTCGATATTCGCACCATGGCCTTCGACGAAATTGCACAGCACAAAGCAACTACAAAGCGCCTCGGCTGGAATTAAAAGTTCCTAAGCAATAAATCCGCCGTCAACAATAATTTCGGCACCGTTCACATACGACGCAGCGTCGCCAAGCAAGAACATCACTACTTCGCCCACTTCTTTTGCATCGGCAGTACGTTGCATGGGAACTTGGTTCTCGATGATGGCTTCAATGCCTTGTGGCAACATGTCGGTTTCAATAAAGCCGGGGTGGACTGAGTTCACGCGTACGTTATGAGCGCCAAGTTCACGCGCCGCAGTTTTGGTCATGCCATGTACTGCCCATTTACTTGCCGCATATGCAATGGCACGTAGGCCA
>Ga0214919_10002212_pt1 | contig 30866 bp, 22 predicted proteins | sample LL1503_MetaG_FD_177994 | JGI IMG/M metagenome (GOLD analysis project Ga0214919, IMG submission 177994) | Freshwater microbial communities from Lake Lanier, Atlanta, Georgia, United States - LL-1503 | ecosystem: Environmental > Aquatic > Freshwater > Lake | place: USA: Georgia | collected... | reverse complement strand
TTATTATATTATTTCTCAAAATAATTCTTTAAAAATAAACTTTTATTTAATTTTTTATTATTTATTTTTAATTGTAAATTTTAATAATAAATTTAAAGTATTTTTAAAAATAATATTTATTGTATTTATATTTTTTGATAAATTATTATATTATTTCTCAAAATAATTCTTTAAAAATAAACTTTTATTTAATTTTTTATTATTTATTTTTAATTGTAAATTTTAATAATAAATTTAAAGTATTTTTAAAAATAATATTTATTTGTATTTTATAATTTTAGGTAATTATGATAAATAATTTTTTAAAATCTCATTTTACTAGTAATTGAGAATATTAAATTTAATTGTAAATTTTAATAATAAATTTAAAGTATTTTTAAAAATAATATTTATTTGTATTTATATTTTTTATTTAATTATGACATTATTTCTTGAAATAATTCTTTAAAAATAAACTTTTATTTAATTTTTTATTATTTATTTTTAATTGTAAATTTTAATAATAAATTTAAAGTATTTTTAAAAATAATATTTATTTGTATTTATATTTTTTATTTAATTATGACATTATTTCTTGAAATAATTCTTTAAAAATCTCATTTTACTAGTAATTGAGAATATTAAATTTAATTGTATTTTTTTAATAATAAATTTAAAGTATTTTATAAAATAATCTTTATTGTATTTTATATTTTTTTGATAAATTATTATATTATTTCTCAAAATAATTCTTTAAAAATAAACTTTTATTTAATTTTTTATTATTTATTTTTAATTGTAAATTTTAATAATAAATTTAAAGTATTTTTAAAAATAATATTTATTTGTATTTTATAATTTTAGGTAATTATGATAAATAATTTTTTAAAATCTCATTTTACTAGTAATTGAGAATATTAAATTTAATTGTAATTAAAAACAATAAATTTAAAGTTTTTAATAAAACAACTTTTATTGTATATGTAAAAAACGAAATTTTATTTTTTTAATATATTTAATAATTATTTACAAAATAATATTTATTAAACATATTATTATGCCATGATAAATATTTCAACATATCATTATTTATTGAATTAATAAATTTATCATTATAAATTTTAATACATTCTGTATCTTTATTTTTTTCATTGATAATTACTCTTTTAGTTTTACTATCAATTGTTAATAAATAATCATCGAAAAAAATATGAAGATCAATCCATAATAATATCATATTGTTCATATCTATTTTTTCTAGATTATTACATAAACAATCTGGTTTTATATGACATGCTTGTAATAATCTCAATTCTGATCGGTCTGAAATTATACATTTTCCATTATATTTTATAATACTATTTTTTCTTAATAAACTTTGATATGGCCTATTGTTTATGTAACTTTTTTTTACTTCTAATATTTTTTTTATTTGTTTTAATGTTTTTACATCTTCAAAAATATTTTCATTATCTTCATTATCTCTATTATCTTCATTATATTCATTATCTCCATTGTTTCCATTATCTTCATTATCTTCATTATATTCATTATCTCCATTGTTTTCATTATCTTCATTATCTTCATTATATTCATTATCTCCATTGTTTTCATTATCTTCATTATCTTCATTGTTTTCATTATCTTCATTGTTTTCATTATCTCCATTGTTTTCATTATCTCCATTGTTTTCATTATCTTCATTATCTTCATTATATTCATTATCTCCATTGTTTTCATTATCTTCATTATCTTCATTGTTTTCATTATCTCCATTGTTTTCATTATCTCCATTGTTTTCATTATCTTCATTATCTCCATTATCTTCATTGTTTTCATTATCTCCATTGTTTTCATTATCTCCATTGTTTTCGTAATTTTCATCTAATGTTATATTAAAATATATTTTGACATATTTTTTTATTTTATCTAAATATTCTTTCCTATTTTTTCCATATATATAATCATCATTAACGATTTTTAAATAATTATAATAATCAACAATTATTTTTATTAAATAATTATATTCTGAATTTACACATATAAAAAAATCAGTTAATTTTTCATAATTTATAATTGACATTAATAAAAATAATTTATCTTTAATATCTTTTTCATTATTTTTATATATTGTTAATGAATTATATAATATATTATATTCTAATTCATATAAAAATATTTTATCTTTTTTATTTTGTTCTTTATACAATAATAAATTTGAAAATTTATTATATATATTTTTATTATTTAGATTATTTAGTTCTTTTAACAATTTATTATCTTCTGTTAATTTTTCAATTTCTTTTTTTAATTCATTTATATTATTTTCATTTTTTTTATTTATTTTTTCTGAAATTATTATATCTCCTGATAAATAACATTTTTTCTTTTTATCTAAATGTCTTTGTTTATCTATTGGATGATTAAATTCTTTTTTACAATATTCACAATAAATTTTTTTATTAACACAATTTTTATTTTCATTATGTCTTTTTATTGATGATAAAAATTTAGTATAAAAATCACAATTTATACATTTATAATAATTAATTTTATCAATTTCATATTTTGTAAAATTTTCCATAATATTTTAATTAAATATATATATATATCAATAATTGAATCATTTTTTTTTTATTGTTAAAAAATAAAAAAAATTATAAGTTAAATAAAAAAAATATAAATTTGATTAGTAGTTATGAGTCTAATTTGACAAATTTTATAAAATAAAATATAAAAATACTTATAAAATATTATTTATCAATAATTCATTGATAAATAATATTTTATAAGTTATATAATAACAATGAATTTCCGCCTACATAACCTACTTTCATAACACATTTTCAAAAAATATTTTAATGTAATTAAACTTTATTTTTGAAGAATATATGAAAGATAAATTATGTAAATTATTCAAAAAACTATTTTATTAAAATATGTTTTAATAAAATAATTTAATACATAACATGTCTTACACTTTTAACTGCAATTATTTAAAAACAATAAAACTAAATCATATATGTCTAAATTTTTAAAATTAACTACTATTTTATTCAATACAAATGATATACATAAAATTATTATATCACCTAATAAATATTATATTCATATTGTGAATAAACAAATTAGAGGTTTTAATGCAACATTTGGTGTAGTTGGTTCAGGTTATATTTCTTCACATACAGATATTATTGAAATATGTAAAGATAAACACATTACTGATTACAAAATTGTTTCTAATTGGATTAGTAATAATTAGTGTAAAAAAAATTATGTGAAATAATATTTCTACTCGTTTTCATAATTTTTTTTTATAAAATTATTTATGTAGTTTATTTGAAATTCTAATGGTGTATATTTAATCTTTTTATAATCATTAGTCTTATATCTATAATCTAATTGTCCTTTATAAAATTTAAATAATTCTTCAAAATTTTTTTGTTTATTATATGTCTCTATTCCTTCAAATAATTTTAATAAAGTTTCTGATCTAATTTTATCAAATAAACTAATAATATATTTGTCATATTTCATTACTTTCATATCATATCTATTATTTCTTAAAAAAATTTCTGAAAAAAACATTAAATCTAAATTGCCAAATTTATGTATATATGATTCAAATAATGTATAATATATATTTGCTTCATTTTCTTTATAACTTTTTTTATATTCTTCGTAATCTTCTGTTTTTTGCAATAAATGATTGTTTAATCTTTTTATTTCCTTTTCATAACTCAATATCTGTTCTTTTAATTTTTCTTCATTTAATTCTAATTTTTTTATTTTAAAATCCTTATTATTTTCCATTTTAATTTTATTTGGGTCTGACTTATAATAACATTTTTTTTTTTTATTTAAATGATTTTCCAATACTGTTTTGTTACTAAAAATTATTCTACAATATTTACATTGGTTTGGATCTATATTATAACACTTCTTTTTTTTATCTAAATGTTTTTTTAATGTACTTTTTAAATCAGATATAAAATTACATAACTTACATTGATAATATGTTTTATCATCAATAATTTTTTTTAAAATACATTCCTCGTATTTATCAAATTTTTTTTCTTCTTTTGTTCCTTCATTTATTTCTTCATTTGTTACTTCATTTATTTCTTTACCTTCACTTGTTTCTTCATTCTCTTCACTTATTTCTACCTTTTCTTCAATTATTTTTTCAGACATCATATAATATTATATTATTTATAATTTTTATTAAAAATAATTATCATTTTCTTTTAATTTTTTATTAATTTGCTAAATTTATTTTCATTTACAACATAAATCTTATTCTTTACAAAATCTTTTATTATTTCTATATGTGACATTACAATTGTATGTTCATAATATGTATTTAAGAAATTAAATATCATATCTATATTATTTATATTATTAAAATCTAATACACTAAATCTCTCATCTATTATTAAAAAATTCGGTTTTGGTTTTAATGATATCTGACTTAATACCAATCTTAATGCCAATTCTACCATCAATGATTCTCGACCACCTAATATATCTACATTCTTTACTTTTTTATCTGTATTATCATCTATAATATTTATTTCAAATCTAATATATCCTTTATTTTTGGTATCATCTATATATAATTTTACTCTTTTATCCATAAAATTATTTATTATATTATTTATACCTTTCTCAATTGGTTCTAAATATTTATTTAATATATATAATTTTAATCCGTCATTATGTGTTAATTTTAACAAATATTCACATTTAATTTTTAAATTTAATGTTTTATCATATTCTATTAAATTATTATCAAAATCTACTATATCTTTTTCTATTTCTAATATTCTTTTTTCTAAATTATAATTTTCTAATGTTTTATTACTTATTTCCTTTTCATATAATTTATATTCTTTATTATTATCTTGTATATTTTGTTCAATATCTTTTGTATCCAATACTTTATCTTCTATAATTTTGTTTTGAAGTATTTCATTATATTTTGATATTTCATCTTTTATTCCACTTATTCTTATTATTTTTTCTAATAATTTTTCTTTATCGTTTATTTCAATTTCCAATAATTTATTATTCTCCTTTATTAATTCATTTTCTTTTATTATTTCTTCCTTTTGTTTTAATTCTCCTATTTTTTGTTCCAACTTATCTTTTATCTTTTTATTTTTTTCCAATTCTTTTATTTCTTTTTCTATCATTTCTTTCTCTTTTTTAATATTATTATTATTCCACATTTCTTCTTCTAATTTTTTATTTTCCAATAATTCTAAATATTTTATACCACTATTTATTTTATTTATTTTTTTTAATTCTTCTTTTTTATAAATCAAATCTTTCTCATTCTTTTTATATTCTATCATCCTTTCTTCAAATTCATCATTTAATATTATTTTTAATTCTTCAACCTCTTCACACAATTTTTTTAAATCTTTTACTTTTTCATTTTTACAACATATATGACATTCTGGATTATATTCATATTTTTCCAATTCTTTTAATAATCCCTCTTTCTTATTTAATTCATTCTTTTGTTGAATATATTTTTCATATTCTTCTTTTAAATTAGTCTTATTCTCTAATTCAATTATATCATTCTCTAAACTATCAATTGAACCCAAATTTTTAATTAATAATTCTTCTCTCATTTTTAATAAAACCTCTTTTGTTTCTTTCCCAAAACTTTTAATATTTTTTAATTCATAATCAATAATATTAATATTTTTATTCTTCCTATCATAATTTATTATATATTCTTCTTCTATTTTTTTAAACTTATCTTTAAAATCTTCATAATCACTAATATTTATTTTATCATATTCTAATTCTAATTTCTCAATTTGTTTTTTATATTCATCATATGTTAAATCTATCTTATATTCATTCTTTTTTTGTTTTATTAATATCTTTATTTCATCTTTTAAAACACTTATTTCTTGATTATAATCATTTTCATTATAATCATCTTCATTTAATAAATTTTCTAATTCTTGTTCTATGTCTGATATTTTTGTTTTTATTGAATTTTTCTCATTTAATATTATATCATAATTTTTATTTAATCCTAATTCTATATTAAATTTTTGAGTTTTTTCAAATAATTCATTCTTCTCAGATTCATATTTATCAATTAAAATTTTATTATTTTTTAAAATTTCTATTTTTTCTTTTAATTCTATTTCAACATTATTTTTATCGATAGAATCTAACTTTTTTTGACATGTCTTATTATTCTCATCATATTTTGCATATTCTATTTTATATAATGAATGTTCAGTATCATTTGATAATGAATTTAATTCTAAAATATCATATAAATATATTTTTCGATCTGTTTGTTTCATTAATTTAAATGAATCAAATCTATCTTGTAATAATATATTTGATAATAACATATCTTTACAATTCCCTATTAAATTATTTAATACTGCTTCATTATCAGACTTTTTATTCTCTAATAAAGAAACTAATTTATATTCTTTTTCTTTATAAATATATATATTCTTACCATCATTTGTTTCAATCATTTCATATAGATTTGATGTATGACTTATTGTTTTCTTTCTCTCTAATTTCTTTGTTATTAAATATAGTTTATAACCAATTTTAAATATTATTTGTCCATATCCACTATTCTTATTTATATTTAAAATATAATCTTGATTTGTATTTTCATTTTCTTCATGTCTTAAAAACTCTTTATAAAGTATATAACATATTATATCTATTAATGAACTTTTACCAGTGTTATTATTACCAATTAATAATAATATTTCATTTTTACTTAATTGTGTAAAATCAATTGTATTATCTTCTCCATATAAACATAAATTTGAAAATTTTAATTCTAATAATTCCCATGTATATCCTTGTTTTGAACTCTCTTTTATTTTATCTTTTATTTTATCATAAACCCAATCTAAATCTTCTTCATTTATATCATTTTTGAAAAAATTCTTTATTAACTCTCTATAATCTAATTGTATTACTTTCTCTTGAATTTTTTTTAATGTTTTATTCTTTTCACCACTTTTACTCGGTAAATTCCTTACACTCCATGATATATCTTTATTTATTTTTTTTATTAAAATTATACTTTCATATGATTGATTTTCTCCTATATTTATTTCTACCTTCCCTTTTTTTGGTAAAATATCTTTTAATAATTCTACTTCATTTATATTATAATTTTTATCATCAATTGTTATTATGTCATTATCTAATAGACATTTTTTATATCTATAATCATTTTCTATTCTTACATAATATGAATCATTATTTTTTAAATCCCAATATAAATATCCATGATCATCATCACATTCACTAAAACATTGACTTATTAATGAAGAACTATAAGCTATTGTTCTTTCTTCATTTAAATATTTATATTTATGATAATCTCCTAATAAAGTATAATCAAATCCTTCAAAGTCTTTTACTGTTTTTTGTGATTTTAAAGTGTATAATTCATTCATTTCCAATTCTCCAACTGGACCATGATATAAAGCAATTTTTATAATATCTTTTAGATTATTATCTTTTATGTATTCATCTAAAAGAGATGAATGTATATTTATATTATCTATTAAAGATGAAACTCCAAATAATATATTTTGATATTTATAAATACCACTTAATTGCAAATAATGTAAATTTTTTATTTCTCTATTAGTTAATACACCACTAATATTATCCATTCTATCTGGATTGGATAGAAGTGAATCATGGTTACCGCATATGATAAATAGAGGTAATATATTACTTAAATTAATAAAGAATTCTATTGATATTTTTATACTTTCAGATGTTAATGATTGTTTTGTATCAAAAATATCACCAGTTAATACAATTATTCCATTAGAATTATGTGATTTTATTTTTTCATATAATTTTTCAAATACTTCAATATATTCAATATGTCTAGAATTTAAACGAATATGAATATCTGATATATGAATTATATATTCAATCTCTCCATTATTTTCTGTTAAATCTTTTATAATTATTTCATTCATTTTAAAATAATTGATTAATTATTTTTTTTATTATTATTTATTATCATTTTTTATTTATTTTTTAATAATTTATTTTATTTGTATATTTTATTGGTATATTTTATTAATATTTTTTATATTATTGTATCAATGAAAATCCGCCCCACATAACCTACTTTCATAACTCTTTTTCAAAACATATTTTAATGTAATTAAACTTTATTTTTGAAGAATATATGAAAGATAAATTATGTAACATGTTTTATTTATAAATATATTTTGAAAAAAAGTCTAAACTTTATTTTAAAATATGTAAGTTGTTTTATTTAAAAATATTTTAAATAAAATTTATTAATGGATGATTTTGATATATTTATAAACAAACTATTTAAAAGACATCTTCAAAAAAACCCATATAAAAAATGTTTTATTAATAATTGTAATAATATTGGTTCTTATAACTTTTTTAACAAAATAACTAATCATTATTGTAAAACTCATAAATTACCAAATATGTTGAAAGTTGGTATTAAAAGATGTTTAGATTGTTTAAAGATTCCATCTTTTAATTATAAATCTGAAAAAACTCCTATTTACTGTTATGATCATCGTCTCAACAACATGATAAATGTAGTTTCTACCAGATGTAAAACACATCTATGTGACATAATAGTTGGAGATAAATATGATGGATATTGTATTTATTGCTTTTCACAATTATTTCCTGAAAAATGTTTTAATTACAAGACTAAACAACAATGTGTTTATGATTTTATTAAACAAACTTTTAATGAATTAACTTTAATATATGATAGAAAAATTGAAGATGGTTGTTCATTAAGAAGAGTAGATATGTATATAGATATTGGATTTCAAATAATTATAATAGAAAATGATGAAAACCAACATATTTATTACAATTGTGAAAATAAGAGATTAATGGAAATATCAAAAGATTTTAATCATAGACCGATTATTTTTATAAGATTTAATCCTGATAGTTATTTTAAAAATGGATTTAAAATACCATCTTGTTGGACAACTACTAAAAAGAAAGGTTTAATCAAAATTAAAAATATGAGTGAATGGAATGATAGATTAGATGTATTAAAAAATGAGATTAATTATTGGATTAATAATAGGAGTGATAAAATGATTCATATTGTTAAATTATTTTTTGATTAATAATATTTTTAAAATATATTTTATCAATATTTTGTTGATAAAATATATAATTTATTTATCAATGAAATTCCGCCCCACATAACCTACTTTCATAACTCTTTTTCAAAACATATTTTAATGTAATTAAACTTTATTTTTGAAGAATATATGAAAGATAAATTATGTAAAATTATTTAAAATATTTTTTTAATACATCAATAAACAAATAATTTTTTATAAAATTTATAAAAAATGATTAATTATAATATATAAATTATTAAATATTTTATTTATTATGTCTGTACAATATATTTATCTAATACAAGAAAGAGAATTTATAAAAACGTCTGAAAATATATATAAAATTGGTAAATCTAAACAAGAAAATAATAAAAGAATTAATCAATATCCTAAAAAAAGCAAACTTCTTATTCAAATTGTTTGTGATAACTGTGACAATCTAGAACAAGAACTTATAAAAATATTTAAAAATAAATATAAACATTGTAAAGATATAGGTAATGAATATTTTGATGGAGATTTTGAAGATATGATTAAAAATATTTATTTTACACGAAATAATATAAATGATATCATAAATCATGAAAAAATAGAAAAAGAAAAAATACAAGATGAAAAAGAACAATTAATGAAAAAAAGAGAAAATGAAAGGAAAAAACAAGAAGAAGAAAGAGAAATATTAAAACAATCAATAAAAAAAGAAAAAGAAACTGAAAAAAAGGAAAAAGAATTATTAAAACAACAAAAAGAAGATGAAATAAAAAAACAATTAAAACAGCAAAGAGAAACTGAAAAAATAGAAAAAGAATTATTAAAACAACAAAAAGAAGATGAAATAAAAAAACAATTAAAAAAAAAAATAGAACTTATGACAAAAAATATTAAAAATTGGTTTTTATCTAGATTTGAGTATAAACAGTATATTTCTAAAAAAGATATTCCTAAAATTGAAATTAGAAATTTAAAAGAACAATATATTCTTGAAGAAGGAATTTCTAATAAATTATCTGAAGTAAAATTTAGAGAAGAATTATGTAAAATTGATGGTTTTAATATTGGTGGAAATTTTATTAAAAAAAATTCTAATGGATTTTATGAATTATCACATTGGGTTGAAATACCTATTAAATAATAATTTTAAAATTTTTTTAATATATTTTTTTAGGTAATAAAAAAATAAATAAAGGTAAACCTGATAAAGAAGAATTAAATCATTATATTGATGTTATATTTAAAGTTATTAAAACAGATATTCATTTGAGAGCATTAAGTGAAAAATTACATTTTTCAACATATCATAAAAAATTTGTTAAATGAAATAATTTAAATATATTTGAAAATATACATAAAATTATTATTAGACTTTTTAATACTAGAGATATATTGTTTGATGGTGATAAAGATTTATATATCGATTTAACAATATGTAAAAATATTAATAATTCTGAATATGTTGAAACTAATCATTATGATTGTAATAGAAATGGTAATAAAATAAGTCTTGTTGTTACTAAAAAAGGAATTCCAGTTAGATTAAAACTATTCCCTCGAATGAACATGATATTGGTCTTGTTGAATATACAACTTATAATATTTCTGTAAAAATTGTTGGTTGTAGAATAGGATGAGATAAAGGATATATTTCGAATGATTTAAAAAATAAATTAAAAAAAGAAAAAATATATTGATTTAATATCATGTAATAAAAAAAATTATAAAAATAATATAAATACACTTGAAGAAAATATTTTTTTAAAAGGACGGTATATTGTAGAAAGGTTTAATCAAAATTAAAAATATGAGTGAATGGAATAATAGATTAGATGTATTAAAAAATTAGATTAAAAAATTAGATTAAAAAATTAGATTAATTATTGGATTAATTATTGGATTAATTATTGGATTAATTATTGGATTAATTATTGGATTAATTATTGGATTAATTATTGGATTAATTATTGGATTAATTATTGGATTAATTATTGGATTAATAATAGGAGTGATAAAATAATTCATATTGTTAAATTATTTTTTAATAATTAATTATTATTAATATATATATTATAAATAATTTGTTTATAAAATATATAGTTTATTTATCAATAAAAATTCACAGATCATAATTATTTTTCATAAGTTATTTTTAAAAACATGTTTTTATGTAATAAAATATATTTTTGAGATGTTTTATGATTATTCTAAATTTTTTCTTTTTAAATAATATTGTTTCATCTTATTTTGAAAATTATTTTTATATTCTATATCTTCTTTCATTTTTTTATTGTGTATTTCTCTTCTCCTTTCATTTATTTTGTCTCGATTTTTATCTAAATATTTTTTTATTGCTTTTTTTTGAGAATCATGATATGTTATATATTTTATCTCTATCATATTTTCATTCATTATATTATTTATATATTATTTTTTTATAATATATTTTTACTTAATAATTAAAAACGGAAGAAAATTTCCTATCATTTCATTTTTAAAAATTAAAAATTTCAAAAAAAGAATTTTTAAAAATAAAATGATAGGAAATTTTCTTCCGTTTTTAATTATTAAGTAAAAATATATTTTTTTAAATAATATATTTTTTTTTTATTAATAATTTATTATATATTATTTTTTTATAATATATTTTTACTTAATAATTTATTATATATTATTTTTTTATAATAGAGCTATAGAATATATGTTTCTTACCATAATTTGAATAAAATAAATAAAAATATATTTAAGATATTTTTATTTGTATAATAATCATTAGCATTGAATATGAATTATATTTTTATATTTTTTATTATCAATAATTTATAAAATAGATTAACTTTTTTTCAGATAAATTCTAATAAATATGTTTATTTTTTTATAAAATCTTAATATTTATAAAAAATTTAATAAATAAAAATTAAACATTTTTTGTAAAACTATTTATTCTACAGCTCCAATATATTTTTACTTAATAATTTATTATATATTATTTTTTTATAATAGAGCTATAGAATATATGTTTCTTACCATAATTTGAATAAAATAAATAAAAATATATTTAAGATATTTTTATTTGTATAATAATCATTAGCATTGAATATGAATTATATTTTTATATTTTTTATTATCAATAATTTATAAAATAGATTAACTTTTTTTCAGATAAATTCTAATAAATATGTTTATTTTTTTATAAAATCTTAATATTTATAAAAAATTTAATAAATAAAAATTAAACATTTTTTGTAAAACTATTTATTCTACAGCTCCAATATATTTTTACTTAATAATTTATTATATATTATTTTTTTATAATATATTTTTACTTAATAATTAAAAACGGAAGAAAATTTCCTATCATTTTATTTTTAAAAATTAAAAATTTCAAAAAAAGAATTTTTAAAAATAAAATGATAGGAAATTTTCTTCCGTTTTTAATTATTAAGTAAAAATATATTTTTTAAAAATTTTTATTGATGCTTTATTTTACGTTTATATATATTTAAAAAAATCAAAGTATATATATATAACGATGAAAAAAATCAAGGAATTAATAAACAAATATTTTGAAGAAAATATTGACGATATTATAATAAAATATTTTTTACCATTAAGAATTACATCTGATTTTGATAAAAAAGGTAAACCTATAATTAAAGGTGGTATGTCAAATTTTACTATTAATGACTATAAAATTTTATCTGAAAATGAAACTAAAGAAGATAAATTTAAGACTCCTATTTTTATAAAATATATTGATAAAATTTCAAGAATAGAAAAACAATATCTATTTAGAAAAGCAGTAGATTATATAAATGCTGATTTGTATGAATTAAATATGAATGTTATTAAAGATTGTATATTAATTTTTGATATTGATAATGATGAAATTGTTAATTATTCAGATGAAAATAAAAATACATGGATTAATGAAAACATTCCTGAAAAAATTAGAAATTTACCATATACATTATCACGTAATAAAAAACTACCCCATTATTGGTGTATTGTAAAAGGTATTGATAAGAATATTTTTATTAATAATGTAAAAATTTTAAAAGATTGTTTAAATTTTTGCAAAGGAGATATTTTAACAAGTCATGTTTGGGAAAATTCAAATGCAGAAATATATAATTATAATGGATATATACCAACATTAGATTTTGAATACATTAAATCTTTTATTAAAGATAATTTTTTAAATAAATTTTATATGAATTTAAAAGTAAATAATGAATCAGATATAGATTCTGAATCTGAATGTGAAGTTGAATATAAAAATGATAAAGTATCTGAAATAAATAATTTAGATAAAGTTAAATTATTAGCACAATGTATGAATGATGAATGGTTTTCTAATTATGATAATTGGATAAATTATGCTTTTGCATTTAAAAATATTTTTGGTAATGATGGGAGAGAACATTGGGATGATATTTGTAAAAAATTTAGTAAATATAATAAAGAAGATAATAATGATAAATGGGTTAATATAAAACAAAGAACAAAAAAACAAAAAAATTTAGGTTTTGGTAGTTTTATTTATTGGGCAAAAGAATGTAATATAACTAAATATTACGAATTATTTCCATCAAATAATTCATTAATTGATTGGAATAGACTAACAGAAGCTGAATATGCTGATATGATGTATAAATTATATTTTAAAGATAAATTAATTTTTATAGGTAATCAAAAAATTCCGAAAGGTTATCTATATAATAATGTATATTGGAATGAGATTGGTTCTAATATGTGTCAAATTAAAAAATGTTATTTTAAAAAATTATATAAATTTTATAAAAATAATTTAGATAAAATTAAAAATGAATTGAATGATGAACAATATAAAAATTTATCTATTAAAATACAAGATTTAGATAAAAAAAATATTAGAGATAAAATTATAGGTATTATTGTTGATGAATTATGGGTTGTAGATAAAAATATTGAATGGAATAAAAATAAAGATTTATTTGTTTTTGAAAATAAAATTTATGATTTACAGAATGATTGTTTTATTGAATCTAAACCTGAATATTATATTAATAAAACATGTGGTTATAATTATGAAGATGGTGATTTTATTATAGAACAAAAAGAAATTAATGATTTTTTAGATTCAATTATTGATAAAAATAATTTACATGAAGAAAAAAAATATTTATTAAAGGTTATGTCTTCTTTTTTAAGACAAGATAATAAAGAAGAAAAAGCTTATTTTTGGTGTGGTAAAGGTCGTAATGGTAAAGGAACTCTTACTACATTATTAAATAATATTTTAGGAGAATATTGGGGTGAATTAAATATTGAATATTATACTAATTATGATAAAGGTAGTAATACACATCAACAAAATTTATATAATTGTAGATTTTCTCGTGTAATTAATACTAGTGAAATATCGGATGAAAATGAATCTGGAGAACCAATTAAATTTATTTCTGATAAATTTAAAAGAATTACTGGGGGTGATACTGTTCAAGCAAGAGAATGTGGTTCGAATGACATTGCATATTTTAAAGCTGGTAAAATACTAATTCAAACAAATGTTTTACCTATTTTTACTAAGATTGATATTTCTATTAAAGAGAGAATTGATATTCAAAAATTCCCATATGTTTTTACAAATGATTCTTCTTTACTTATTAAAGACCCTATTACATATAAACAACGTATTAATACATTAAAAGATAAATTTTATCAAACTAATTATAAAAATGCCTTTATTAAAATCTTATTTGATTATTATAAATTATATAAAACTGAAGGATTAATTACTCCAATTAGTATTAGAGAATATACTTTGTCTTATTTTAATAATTCTAATAATATTAAAAATTGGTTTTTATCAAGATTTGAATATAAACAATATATTTCTAAAAATGATATTCCTAAAATTGAAATTAGAAACTTAAAAGAACAATATATTCTTGAAGAAGGAATTTCTAATAAATTATCTGAAGTAAAATTTAGAGAAGAATTATGTAAAATTGATGGTTTTAATATTGGTGGAAATTTTATTAAAAAAAATTCTAATGGATTTTATGAATTATCACATTGGGTTGAAATACCTATTAAATAATAATTTTTAAATTTTTTTAATATATTTTATTAATTATTATAAAAAATGAATAATATTTTATAATAATTAATAATATTTTTTATTAAATAAAAATGGATACTTTTACAAAATCTGGTGAAAAATGGTCAGTTGAAGAAGATAACCAACTTAATAAATTATATAATGATGATTTACTTGATATTTTAGAAATTGCTAAAATACATGAAAGGTCACCAAGTGGTATTATTAGTAGATTGTCAAAACATAATTATATTACTGACCGTAAATTAGCTAGAGGATATTTAACATATAAAAATAGTGATTTATATAAAGATATTGTGTCTAATAAAATTAATTCTAAAAAACCTGATTCTAAAAATGATTTTTTGAATTTACAGAATGATGTTAAACAAATGAAAGATGATATTATTTTTTTACAATTACAAAATGATGTTAAACAAATGAAAGATGAAATTATTTCATTAAAAAAAACTATTAATGAATTATCTAAAATTGTTAAAAATGTTTATGAAGATACTGGTAATTAAATATAAATTATTTATAAAATATTTTACAATATATTATTGATATTATTATAATAATTATTTATCAATATATATCAATGAAATTTCGTTGTCATAACCTATTTTCATAACTTATTTTCAAAACATCTTTTAATGTAATTAAACATTTTTGAAGAATATATGAAAGATAAATTATGTAAATTGTCATTAAATATGTATTTAAAAAAGTTTATTAAACTTTATTTTTTTTATATGTTTATAAGCTGTTTCATAATTGGTTATCAATAAAATATACAATAAAAAAGAAATATATTTTTAAATTGTACAATTATTTTTAATAATTATTTTTTTGAAATGGTAAAAATTATTTTTTTATATATTTCTAATTTATTTTATTGTAAAAATATTTTTTATAAAAGTTATGTTTATTGATATAATTGAATAATGATTTTATATTTATAATAAAATAATATAACTATAAAAATAATTTCTTAATTTTAATTGTATAATTTATAATATTATTTTTTATTTTATTGATAAAATCATTGATATTTAATTATGAAACACCTTATTAATATATAATAATGTTAAATCAGAATATATATACAGAAATATCTAAAAATGTAAATGAGATTGAAAAAAGAATAGAAAACTATACAGAAACAGAAATTTTTAGATCTTATAATCCTAATCCTAATTATCAGTCTGCGTCTTATTATAATACAAGTTATAATGAAAAATATCATAAAGAAACAATGAAAACATATAATTTAATAAATAAATCAGAAGATAGTATAATAATATATAATATTAAAAAAAAGAATCGTGATTTACTAATAGCAGATATAGATTTTTTTAATAAAAAATTACCTTTTTTAAATTTTTATAAAGAAAATATAGAACAAAAAAAAAAAGAATTAAATATATTAATACAAAAAGAAAAAAATAAAACTTTTAAAACTGGAAAAAAATTAGAACAGTTAGAATCTGATTTGAAGGAATATAATAATTTTCATGGAACAATAAATATTTGTATAAATAATATTAATAAAATTAAAAAATTTACTGAATATATATTTAATGGAATACAAAATTCGCGTAAAATACCAGAAAATTCGACCCCAATATTAAATTCGAACCCAATACCAAATTATAATTTTAAATCAAATGTAGATAAAAACCTTCGTACTAAACATTTAAATAGAAAAAATAGAGAAAGTAAAGGACAAATAACCAACAAACCCATCAATGTAGTTGAAATTAATCCTTCAATTAATATAAAAGTTAATAATCATTCAATTAATACTAAAAATTTAGAGAAACCCCAAAATGAAGAAGTAACTAATAATCCTTCAATTAATCCTTCAATTAATACTAAAAATTTAGAGAAAAAACAAAATGAAGAAGTAACTAATATTAGTCATAGAAATGCAATAATATCCACTAATTTAAATATACATAATAAATTAATTATAAATAATGAAATAATTAAAAAATTAATAAAAAAATATATTGATATATACTTTGATAATATTGCATTAGATAATAATAATAATTCACACAAAAAAATATTTCTGAATAATTCAAATAATTTATTAAGTGATTTATTTTTATTTAGTGAATATCAAAAAAAATTAAAAAATAAAACAAGTAATAATTCAAGTAAATTAATTATCAATAATATTTTAGAAATAATTATAACGTCATTAAGACAACATTTAAATTCTAAATAGACTAATATCTGCTAGTAAAATTTTAAAATACGTATTTTTATTTTATTGAGTATAAAACAAAAAAATAAAAAATATAATCATAAAAAATGATAAAATATAATTTTTGACTAGCAGCACTGGGCCTATATTAGCCTAATTCTAAAGGAATTAATCTAACGCCAGTAACTTAAGGTTTTATACAATAACACAATATAATTAAATAATTTTTTAATTTATATTGATATATTTTAAATTATATTGATATATTTTAAATTATTGTATATTTAAGGTGTTTCATAATTAAGTATCAATGATATAATCAATAAAATAAAAAATAATATTATAAATTATACAATTAAAATTAAGAAATTATTTTTATAGTTATATTATTTTATTATAAATATAAAATCATTCTTCAATTATAACAATAAACATAACTTTTATAAAAAATATTTTTACAATAAAATTAATTAGAAATATATAAAAAAATGATTTTGACCATTTCAAAAAAATAATTGTGCAATTTAAAAAAAAAATATATTTTTTTTTGTATATTTTATTGATAACCAATTATGAAACAGCTTAATTATATGTTTTTTAAATTATATTAATTTATATTTAATTTATAATGGATATTCTTAAAATAAAAGAATTACAAAAAATATTAAATATTAAAAATATAAATGATAAAATTATTAAAAGAGATAGAAAAATTGAAGATGGTTGTTCATTAAGAAGAGTAAATATGTATATAGATATTGGATTTAAAATAATTATAATAGAAATAGATGAAAACCAGCATATTTATTACAATTGTGAAAATAAAAGATTAATGGAGATATCAAAAGATGTTAATCATAGACCTATTATTTTTATAAGATTTAATCCAGATAATTATTTTAAAGATGGATTTTAAATACCATCTTGTTGGACAACAACTAAAAAGAAAGGTTTAATCAAAATTAAAAATATGAGTGAATGGAATGATAGTTTAGATGTATTAAAAAATTAGATTAATTATTGGATTAATAATAGGAGTGATAAAATAATTCATATTGTAAAATTATTTTTTGATGATTAATAATATTTTTAAAATATATTTTATCAACAAAAAATTGATAAAATATATTATCAACAAATTACTGATAAATAATTTATAAAATTCCGCCCCACATAACCTACTCTCATAACATATTTTCAAAACATATTTTAATGTAATTAAACTTTATTTTTGAAAATATATGAAAGTTATAATATGTAACATTTTTTATTAAATATGTATTTTGAAAAAGTCTAAACTTTTATTTCAAAAACATATTCTAATTAAACCTTATTTTTGAAGAATATATGAAAGTTATAATATGTAAAATGTTTTATTTAAAAATATTTTAAATAAAATTTATTAATGGATGATTTTGATATATTTATAAACAAACTATTTAAAAGACATCTTGAAAAAAAACCATATGAAAAATGTTTTATTGATAATTGTAATAATATAGGTTCTTATAACTTTTTTAACAAAATAACTAATCATTATTGTAAAACACATAAATTACCAAATATGTTGAAAATTGGTATTAAAAGATGTTTAGATTGTTTAAAGATTCCATCTTTTAATTATAAATCTGAAAAAACTCCTATTTACTGTTATGATCATCGTCTCAACAACATGATAAATGTAGTTTCTACCAGATGTAAAACACATCTATGTGATATAATAATTGGAGATAAATATGATGGATATTGTATTTATTGCTTTTCACAATTATTTCCTGAAAAATGTTTTAATTACAAAACTAAACAACAACATGTTTATGATTTTATTAAACAAACTTTTAATGAATTAACTTTAGTATATGATAAAAAAATTGAAGATGGTTGTTCATTAAGAAGAGTAGATCTATATATAGATTTTGGATTTCAAATAATTATAATAGAAATAGATGAAAACCAACATATTTATTACAATTGTGAAAATAAGAGATTAATGGAAATATCAAAAGATTTTAATCATAGACCAATTATTTTTATAAGATTTAATCCTGATAGTTATTTTAAAAATGGATTTAAAATACCATCTTGTTGGACAACAACTAAAAAAAAAGGTTTAATCAAAATTAAAAATATGAGTGAATGGAATGATAGATTAGGTGTATTAAAAAATGAGATTAATTATTGGATTAATAATAGGAGTGATAAAATGATTCATATTGTTAAATTATTTTTTGATTTATAATTTTTTTATTTATAACAAATTTTTTGTTTGTTATAATCATTTTTAAGAATATGTCTAAAAAAATTCAGCAAAAACAGTGCCCCATTCCTACAATTTTATTTACGATATTTTTACGTATTATTTTTAATTTTAGTTTAAAAGTACAAATAAAAAATTACAAGGAAAAACTAAATTTTAAAAATGATTTTTAGAGATTTATAAATTTTTTAAAAATCTGTCTAAAAAAATTCAGCAAAAACAGTGCCCCATTCCTACAATTTTATTTACGATAGTTTTACGTATTATTTTTAATTTTAGTTTAAAAGTACAAATAAAAAATTACAAGGAAAAACTAATTTTTAAAAATGATTTTTAGAGATTTCTAAAAAAATTCAACAAAAACATTGCCCCATTCCTACAATTTTATTTACGATAGTTTTACGTATTATTTTTAATTTTAGTTTAAAAGTACAAATAAAAAATTACAAGGAAAAACTAATTTTTAAAAATGATTTTTAGAGATTTCTAAAAAAATTCAACGAAAACATTGCCCCATTCCTACAATTTTATTTACGATATTTTTACGTATCTTTTTATTTATATTATTAAAAATATAGAAGGAAAAATATAGAAGGAAAAATAAGATTTATAAATAATAAAATTATAAATAGCGGAAAAAAAAAATCATCTAAATATATATTTTATATAAAATATTATTAATATTTTTAATGTTAAATATATTAATAAAAAAATATAATTAATAAATATAAATAAAATCATCAAAAAAATCCTCAAAAAAATCCGCTATTATTTCATCTATTTAAAAAACGTTAAAATATATATTGGGGGCGGGGGGGCAAACAAAAATTAAAATTTTTAAAACTTTTGTTTGCCCCTAATACATATTTTAACGTTTTTTAAATAGATGAAATAATAGCGGATTTTTTTGATGAAATAATAGAAGATTTTTTATATAAATTATTATATTTTATTAATATTATTGTTAATTATATTAATAAAAATATATTTAAAAAATATATACTTATATTAAGTAAAAGATGAATTTTAATTATTCCTGTAAAATTTGTGATGATTATTTTACAAAAAATGTTTCTGAAATTACCAGACATCTTTCAAGACAAAAACAATGTATGAGATCTATAAATTCATTTAATTATAGTAATGATCAATTAATAATATTGACATTAATATCAAACAAAGACAATAATTTAAAAACTAAAATAAATAAAATAGATAAAAATAATGATTTAATATATAAAAATAAAATAGAAATTTTAGATAATATTAAATTAATTGATAAACAAAAATTAAAAAAATGTACTTTATGTAATAAAGAATTTTCTAAAATATCTGAATTAAAAGAACATTTTTTAATGGAGTGTTTTTATGAATCTAAAAAAGAAGTTCATAATAATATTCAAATAAGTGTAATAGATTCTAATAATACTATTAATACTAATTCAAATAACACTATTAATAATAATATTAACAATAATATTACAAATAATATATATTTAAATATTAAAAATCCAATACCTTTTGATAATGATTGGAACATATCAAATATTGATAAAGAAAAATTAATTTTTTCAAAAATTATGTATACAAATCTCCTTACAGAGATTCTTAAAAATGAAATTAATCTTAATGTTATTATTGAAAAAGATAATGATTCTGGTATTGTCTATAAAAATGATATTGATAAATATATTAAAATGAAGTCTGAAGATATTATTGATAAAACTATGTTAAAATTAAAAGAACATTTATTGACTATTAATAATGATTCACAAGATTATTTTATAAAAGACTTTTTGATTATGAGTAAGAAAGTTATTGAAAAAAAATATGATGATTATATTGAAAATAATGACAATCTTAAAGCTAATGTTTCTAATATTATTAAAAATATTTATAATACTAAAAAAGATGATGCTTTAGAAGTTTCTAAAACTGTTCTAAATAATGATCTTTCTACTATTGGATATTAAATATATTTATTAGAATAATTTTTAACAATAAAATATCAATTAATTTTTCAACAAAAATCTTTTAAATTACATATTCTTTTTGTTTTCTTTTTCTCATTTATAATTCTATTTATAGTTATCTCTTTTGATATTAATGGAGATGTAGAATATATGTTTCTTACCATAATTTGAATAAAATAAATAAAAATATATTTAAGATATTTTTATTTATTTATTATTTTTATAAAAAATATTATTATCAATAAAATAGTTTTATATCAATAATTTCAATTAATATATTTAAAATTATTGTGTTATTGTATAAAATCTTAAGTGTCTGGCATTGATAGTAATCTGTAGATTTAGCATAAGATTATGTTATGCTCTGGAATTCTAATGTAGGAAAATACAACATTCATCACATATTTTATGCAATGATATATCTCCAATCGGATTTATATGTTCAAGTATATTGATATTACACTTATTTTCTAAGCATATTAAACAAACTTCTATTTTTTATAAAAAAAATTTAATTATATTTTATAAATATGGAAAAGAATTGTCTGAAATAACAGACATTGATAAACCTTTTTTAACTAATATTGGATATAAATTAGCTGGATTTTGAAATATTGATATAATATAATTTATCAGGTTCATTTTTTAACTCAGATAATTTAACTTTTTGTTCAGTATCTATTATAATTTTATCACAACTTTCAACCAATGATTTTATAATATCTATGTTTATTTTATATACTTCTTTATATTTTCTATATTGATACTTTTTCATTAGTGCTTTAATACAACTTTCAATTTCTACTATATTGTCAGATTCATAATAAAATAATACTTCAATATCATGTGCTAATGGCGACTGGTGTGAACTTAATCTTTTCTTTAAATCCTTCGTTCGACCAATTTTATACAATGAATTTTCAGTAGAATTAGCAGTTTTGAATATATAAATAACACCACTTTCTGGATTAACTTTAGGTTTTTGGTCTTTTTCTAACTTTGTTATCTTTTCTTGCATACCATTGATTATATAGTCTTTGTATTTATTTAATAATGATTCAACTTGGATAAAATAATCACGTACTTGATTACCCATTTTTGATTTGGTAAGTTGGCATATTTTCTTGAAACAATTTACTGTTATATAAATTTTTTCTTTATTATGTCCTCCAGAACCATGTTGTTTTTTAATTTTTAAAATTTTATAATCTATATTTTTTTTATAGGATTTTGTTAATGTATTTTTAGCACCATATTTAGTTATATGTAACCATTTTATAACATTGTCTAAATCAATATTTATTTCATTACTATCTATCGTAGTATGATTAAATATTTTATAGAAATCATCTAAGAACTGATTTGGTATAGTAGAATACTTCTTGAGAAAATCGATGAATGTTATCATATATAATTTATACTTATATTATTTTTTGCTTCTATTCAAGTTTAGGCAAAATATATTGAATTAACTAAAAAATTAAATTATAATTCAAGAGAATAAAAAAGTTTTAATTAATGAAAATAAAAGAAATTCTTTAAATAGATATTTACACAATTTACTTGAACATTTCTCATATATAAATAATGTTGATCTTAAATCATTATCATCTAAATATAAAATGGATAATAAATTATTTGAAATTATGAAAAAATATGACATTTCATTAAAAGATTTTATTGAAAAATTAAAAATTAAAAAAATTGATGAACAAACTAAAATTAATATACTTTATTCATTATTTCAACAAGGTTTAGTTACATTATTTTGGTTATATATGAAAAAAAGGTATTATACATAGTGATATTAATTCTAATAATTTTTTTGTTAAAAAAAACTAAAAAATCATTTAATGATTATATGTATAAATATATTTTTAGTAAATTTTAAATTTTTTTGAAAAATAAATGATAGTCATAAATATATTTCAAAAATAGATTTAATTACATTATAATATGTTTTGAAAAAATGTTTAGACATGCAAATTTTATACAATATATCAATAAAATATATTTTATTATTTATTAATATCAATGAATTATTGTTATAATAATATGTTAAATTCCGCTGTCATAACTTACTTTCAAAACATTTTAATGTAATTAAATATTTTTGAAAAATATATGAAAGTTATAAGATGTTAAATATTTGGATTTTTCAATACATATTTATTCATAAATTTTAAATATTCTTTTTTAAATATCTTTTTATTCTTATCAAAATCTTTTTTATCATAATATGATCTTATCATATTTTTATATTCCAGTCTTGTACTATTAAATCTACTATTTGCTATATTATTTTTTATTCCTATATTTTTTATACCTAATTCTTTATAATATTTTTTAAATATTTTTATTAAATCATTTGTATCACGCCATGGATGTATATTTAACTCTGCTAAATTCATACTTTTACTATATTTATATTCTTCACTATCTATTAATTCTATACTTCGTCCATATCCAAAATCTGCTATTATTAAATAATATCCATATAACTTTACATTATAAGTTTTATCTTTTATTTTTATACTTAAATCTTTATCATCTGTTTTTTCAACAAAAAAATTATCTGAATTTATATCTAAATGTATTATTCCTTTTTTTATATATAACCATAATAATGTTACTATACCTTGATATAATAATGAGTGTATTATTTCTATTTTTATATCTTCATCTATATTATCTTTTAATAATTTATTAATAAAATCTTTTAATGTAATATCATAAGTTTTCATAATTTCATATAATCTTATTTTTATTTCGTATTTTTCCAAATTATTAGAGTTATATGAAAAATTATTTGGTAATTTATTAATATATCTGTCTAAACTATCTTTTTTTTCAGTTAAATAATATGATTTATATATAGTTTTTGGTATTTTAGATTTTATAAAAAAATTTATTATTTTGATTAACATTTTTAAATTTTTTCCTGCTTTTGTATATATTTTTACAGTATAATTATCATTATTTGTTAATATTACAGTTCCTTGAGAACCTTTACCTAATATTTTTTTAGGTCTTAATTTATCCATATTTTTATAGTTATATTATAATTTTAGATAAATGTTATAATGTGTCATAAATATATTTCAAAAGTTTATTTAATTACATTAAAATATTTTTTGAAAATAAGGTTATGAAAAGATTAGGCTGAGACCTGCTAGTCAAATTTAAAAAGTTTTTTATTTTACTAATATTTTTATTGTTATTATATCAATAAAAATTTTATTTTTTTAATGATAAAATAAAATTTGACTAGCAGGTCTGGGACTAGAAAAGATGATTTAACAATAACCCATTAAATTATCATATGTCATATATTTTATCAATTATTTATTGTTAACATTCCTAATTAAATTCCGCCCCACATAACCTACTTTCATAACACATTTTCAAAACATATTTCAATGTAATTAAACTTTATTTTTGAAGAATATATGAAAGATAAATTATGTAAATTATTCAAAAAACTATTTTATTAAAAACATATTTTAATAAAATATTTTAATACATAACATGTCTTATACTTTTAACTGCAATTATTTAAAAACAACTAGACTAAATCATATAATGTCTAAATTTTTAAAATTAACCAATATTATATTCAATACAAATGATATACATAAAATTATTATAATACCTAATAAATATTATATTCATATTGTTAATAAACAAATTAGAGGTTTTAATGCTACATTTGGTGTAGTTGGTTCAGGTTATATTTCTTCACATACAGATATTATTGAAATATGTAAAGATAAACATATTACTGATTACAAAATTGTTTCTAACTGAATTAGTAAAAATTAATTATTTAAATCTTCTACATTAAGATATACTTTTATTTTTGTAGATAACTCATCTATAAAACTATAAAAAAATTTTAATTTATTTACTTTTTAAATAAGTTACATCCAAATCTAGGATTTTTTTGGAAACTTTTGTATTAAAGAATTAAATTATAAAATATTTTATAATTTAATACATTCTATATGATGATTTTTTAATGTTAATAATTTATTTATAAATATATTATTATTGTAAAATAATAAAAATAATATATATTTTATTGATAATCTTATTATATAATTTATTATCTTTTACCTTTTTTCCATAATTCTATTCTTCCAAGTTGTGTCTTTGTAGTATATATCTTTGGTTAATATTATAAATACTTTTATATGATTGTGTATACTTTTCATTAAACTAGCAATTTTGCCATTTAAAATTTCTTTACCTTGAAGACAACTTGATATATTATTTAAATTAATAAATATTTGTTTTATTTCTTTTATAATTTTATAAGTTTCTATTTTTTTTTCATTTCCTAAAATTTTTGTGTTTTTATTGAATTCATTATTTAATGTTTCATTAAAATATCCAATATTACTTGCACTAAATGGAGGGTTGAAATTTTTATTATTAAGATTTTCAGATTGAATTATTTTATTAATTTCATTTACTTTTTTACTAAATTTTAAAAAATTAACAGAATTTGTTAAATTAAAATTATTACAAATACTTAAAAATTTATTGATTTTATTTATTAAGATTTTTCTTGTTTTTTGTAATAATGTAATACTATCACCTTTATAATTACGAATGACTAAATTTTCATTAGTTAAATTTTCATTAGTTAAATTTTCATTAGTTAAATTTGCATCATACAATGTTAATAATTCGATTAATCTCAAAAGATTTGTTGAAAGATCTACATATGTACAATCAGTTAATTCTTTTTTATTAGATATAGTTAAACCATTACCAAAACCATAATCTTTTAATTTTTTTATATGCTGTTCTAACAGTTTTGTTATTATTTCAATCAGTTTTATATTATAATTCCAATGATTTATATAATATTGAATATTATCTATTTCTTTTTCTTTTTTTTTTCTAGTATTATTAAAAATTATCCATTTTAAATCTTTATCACACTTTTTATGGTATTCCTTTAATTCATTTATTACAACATTAATACTAATAGAAGAATCTGTAAGTTTACACATATCACTATTACATTGGTTAATTGAATCTATATCTTTTATATTTTGTACTATACAATAAATATAACAACGCATAGAAATATTATATAAATAAATCTTATTATCTAATGTATATTTATTATTTATCAATAGATCGCTTATATATTTATCGGTTATTAATCTGCAATTAACTGATTGTAAGTTTTTATATTTGTTAATTATTTTATCTATATAATCAATTCTAGAAGTAATTTCTATTAGTTTGTTCCTTACTTCATTATTACTCATTATATAGTAAACGCATAAAAAAATTTTAAGAAAAATATATTTTTCTTAAAATTTCCTTATATATATATTGATTTTTAAACGCACTTATTTTATGAAAAATAAGAAGTGTACTAGCTTTTTTTATCATTAATCTAATATTTTAATAAATATTTTTATTGTATGATATATCAATAATTTTGTATTCAAAACATCTTTTAATGTAATTAAACTTTATTTTTGAAGAAATTATGAAAGTTATAATATGTAACATGTTTTATTTAAAAATATTTTAAATAAAATTTATTAATGGATGATTTTGATATATTTATAAACAAACTATTTAAAAAACGTCTTCAAAAAAAACCATATAAAAAATGTTTTATTAATAATTGTAATAATATTGGTTCTTATAACTTTTTTAACAAAATAACTAATCATTATTGTAAAACTCATAAATTACCAAATATGTTTAAAATTGGTAATAAAAGATGTTTAGATTGTTTAAAGATTCCATCTTTTAATTATAAATATGAAAAAACTCCTATTTACTGTTATGATCATCGTCTTATTGATATGGTAAATGTAGTTTCTACCAGATGTAAAACACATCTATGTGACATAATAATTGGAGATAAATATAATGGTATCTTGTATTTATTGCTTTTCACAATTATTTCCTGAAAAATGTTTTAATTACAAGACTAAACAACAATGTGTTTATGATTTTATTAAACAAACTTTTAATGAATTAACTTTAGTATATTATAAAAAAATTGAAGATGGTTGTTCATTAAGAAGAGTAGACTTATATTTAGATTTTGGATTTCAAATAATTATAATAGAAAATGATGAAAACCAACATATTTATTACAATTGTGAAAATGAAAGATTAATGGAGATATCTAAAGATTTTAATCATAGACCTATTATTTTTATAAGATTTAATCCTGATAGTTATTTTAAAGATGGATTTAAAATACCATCTTGTTGGACAACAACTAAAAAGAAATGTTTAATCAAAATTAAAAATATGAGTGAATGGAATAATAGATTAGATATATTAAAAAATGAGATTAATTATTGGATTAATAATAGGAGTGATAAAATTATTCATATTGTTAAATTATTTTTTGATGATTAAAAAAAATTTAGTTTGGCATAATTATTATTTTTTAAAAAATATGTCTAAAAAATTCAGCAAAAAGTGATACCCATTTCTACAATTTTAATTACGATAATTTTATGCATTATTTAAATTATTTGTTAAAATATACAATTAAAATTTTACAAGGAAAAATATATTTTTAAAAATGATTTTTAGAGATTTAAAAATATGTCTAAAAAAATTCAGCAAAATATGATACCCATTCCCACAATTTTAATTACGATAGTTTTATGCATTATTTTTAAGTTTAGTTTAAAAGTACAAATAAAAAATAACAAGGAAAAATATATTTTTAAAAATGATTTTTGCCGATTTTAAAAATATGTCTAAAAAAATTCAGCAAAAACAACACCCCATTCCAACAATTTTAATTACGATATTTTTACGCAGTTTTTTAAATTTTAGTTTAAATGTACATATATTTTTTTACAAGGAAAAATATATTTTTTAAAATTATTTTTAGAGATTTATAAAATATTTTAAAAAATGTTTGAAAAAATTCAGCAAAATATGATACCCATTCCTACAATTTTAATTACGATAGTTTTACGCATTTTTATTTTATATATTTTTTTTGAAATAGAAGAAAAATGTAGTAAGAAAACATAAAGTTTTTATATATTTTTATTATGATATTTTTTTTAATATTTTTATTATATAATAATTATTAATAAAAATATCAATAATAATAATTATATTAGTATTTAAAATATCAATAATATTTTTTTTTATTAAATTGTGGTTGTAAATATATGTAGAAGATTTTATGTATATTTTTAATATTTTAAATAAAATATAGAATAACTTATTCTAAAATATTTTAAACCATATATGGTTGTGGATGAACCTTATAAAAATATTTCATTTCAAAAAGTTTTTTTGAAATTTCGAAATCCATTTTTTTAATTTTCAAAATATTTTTTTAAATTATTTTTTCATATTTTTTTAATTTATAATTCAACCATTTGTGATTTAATTATTTATACAATAATAAATATATCTTATATTTTTTACTTACAATAAAATATTAATAATTTAATATCCTTCAACTATTTTTTTAGCAATTACTTCAGCATCAGTTTTTTTATTTATAAAAACTTGTTCTAAAGATTTATTTGCATTATTTCGTATTTCATTATTTTGTTCATAGTCATTATATTTTTTTATTATCTCTTTTACTTCTTTTTCTAAATTATTTTTCAGATTATTTGAATAATTATTACCAGTTGGAGAACTTATTATATTATTTGTCATTTCAACCAATATATTCTTTAATTCTTTCATTGTTCTACTATAAAGATCTCTTTTTTTTATATTTACATATTTTTCATGTTCATTTTTAAAAACTATTGCTTCATTTGTATCTTCTTCTACAATTACATTTAGATTTTTATCATTTTCTAATAATTCATTTAATAAAGTTGTATATTTCATTAATGAACTCACTATATAAGATCTTTCTTTGTCATTAAAATGTTCAGTTGTCCATTCTTTATCAAATGGTAAAATATAAATATTTATATTATTATTATTTATTGTATCACAACACGTTAAATTACTATTTGATATAATACTATTTGTCATATTATTATTCAATACATTATTTGTTTTAGTTTCTTTAATATATGTCTTATCATTTTTATCATTATATTCTTTACATTCTTTACTGGATTTTAAATGTCTATTGTATGAATCTATTCTTGAATAATTTTTATCACAATTTTGACAATTATATTTTTTTTCATTCCTTTTAGATTTTAATGATAAATTATATAATTCTTTATCATCTTTACCAATAGAATTTATATTTTTTACACATTTTATTTTTTTATCTAAATGTGTTTTCATATTTGCTTTAAAATCAGTTTCATAACCACATCTCAAACATAAATAATTCATTATATATTTATATTTATATTATTTTAATATTATTTTTATATATTTTTTTAATAAATAATTTTATTGATAAATTTATATAATTTTTATATGTCTTTAACAATTCACTTTATTTCAATAATTTTATAAAAAATTTATAAAAAATGATTAATTATAATTTATAAATCATTAAATATTTTATTTATTATGTCTGCACAATATGTTTATCTAATACAAGAAAGAGAATTTATAAAAACTTCTGAAAATATATTTAAAGTTGGTAAATCTAAACAAGAAAATAATAAAAGGATTAATCAATATCCTAAACAAAGTAAATTACTTTTACAAATTGTATGTGATAACTGTGATATTTTAGAAAAAGAATTAATAATTTCATTTAAAAATAAATATAATCATAGAAAAGATATTGGTAATGAATATTTTGAAGGTGATTTTGAAGATATGATTAAAAATATTTTTTATACACGTAATAATATAGATGATATTATAAATTATGAGAAGATTGAAAAAGAAAAAACTCAAGAAGAACTTAATAGAGAATTATTAAAAAAAGAAAATGATATTAAAATACAAGAAGAAAAAAAAATATTATTAAAACAAGATAAAGAATTTAATATTCAAAAAAAAGAATTATTAAAAGAATTAATAACAAAACAAAAAGAAAATGAAAAAAAACAAAAAGAATTAATTAAACAAGCTATAAATAAAGAAAAACAAAATTTAAAACAAATTGAAAATGAAAAAAAAGAATTGGAGAAAATAGAAAATGAAATTAAAAAGAAAGAATTACAAAAATTAGAAAATGAAATTAAAAAAAAGGAATTAGAAAAATTAGAAGATGAAATTATTAAAGAACAAATTAAAAATG
>Ga0214919_10002211_pt1 | contig 30879 bp, 23 predicted proteins | sample LL1503_MetaG_FD_177994 | JGI IMG/M metagenome (GOLD analysis project Ga0214919, IMG submission 177994) | Freshwater microbial communities from Lake Lanier, Atlanta, Georgia, United States - LL-1503 | ecosystem: Environmental > Aquatic > Freshwater > Lake | place: USA: Georgia | collected... | reverse complement strand
TCACCAACTTTGCTTTACCCATTGGAATTTGATAATATTCATCTGGCACATCTGCACTTATGCTTCGATACAAAGCTTTGTGTTCAAAAAATAAAACTGGATTGGGATCTGCAATAGCAGCCATCAATAAGCCTTTTGCATCCACTGGATTAGAAGGATATACAACTTTCAATCCTGGCACATGGGTAAACCAGGCTTCGTTGGATTGTGAATGAAATGGACCTGCGCCAACACCTGCACCTGTAGGCATTCGAATCACCACATCGGCATTTTGACCCCACCTATAATTTATTTTAGCTAAATTATTTACAATTTGATTAAACCCAACAGAAACAAAATCTGCAAACTGCATTTCCACCACCGACTTAATTCCTTCCAAGCTTAAACCAAGTGCAGCACCAACAATTGCACTTTCACATATGGGTGTATTACGAACGCGTTGTTTTCCAAACTGCGTAACAAAACCCTCCGTTACTTTAAAAGCGCCGCCATATTCTGCAATATCCTGACCCATTAAAATTAATTCAGGGTAAAATACCATAGCTTGTTTTAATGCTTCCGAGATTGCCTCAATAAATCGCTTTGAATTTAAAATAGGATTATTCAATTTTTCATAGGGCGTAATGGCAACTCCTTCATCTGAAGCAAACACATCAGCCAATTCCTGATCAATAGAAATATCAAAGGATTGGGGTTGCATTGCATCGTTTAATTCTGCATCAATATGATCTTTAATTTCATTGCGTATGGTTGCCACCTGCATTTCGGTTAGCACTTTTTCCTGCACCAAAAATTGTTCGTAGTTTTTTATGGGATCTTTGCGAGACCATTGCTCCATCAAATTTTTTGGAACATATTTTACACCACTCGCTTCCTCGTGTCCGCGCATTCTAAAAGTGTTACACTCAATTAAATAAGGCCTTTGCGTATTGATACAATATTCCCTAGCACGCTGAATGGTTTGATAAACTTCTAAAATATTGTTTCCATCAATGCGCTCTCCTTCCATGCCATAACCTTTAGCGCGATCTACTAAATATTCACAATGGTATTGTTCATTCGTAGGCGTACTTAATCCATATCCATTATTTTCAATTAAAAAAATAACAGGAAGTCCCCAAACAGCTGCCACATTTAATGCTTCGTGAAAATCACCCTCACTCGTTCCGCCTTCACCCGTAAATGCAAGTGTTGCTTTTAATTGCCCTCTTTGTTGATAGGCCAACGCGATACCATCTGCAATAGCCAATTGTGGCCCCAAGTGTGAAATCATACCACATATATAATGTGCCTTACTCCCAAAATGAAAGCTACGTTCCCGCCCATTAGAATAACCTGATGCATTTCCCTGCCATTGATTAAATAAATTGGCTAATGGCATATTTCGAGTGGTGAATACCCCTAAGTTTCGATGCAAAGGCAAAATCCACTCATTTTTTTCCATAGCCAATGTTGCCCCTACCGAAATCGCTTCCTGTCCAATACCACTAAACCATTTGCCAATTTTTCCCTGTCTTAACAACACAAGCATTTTATCCTCTATCATTCTCGGCAAAAGCAAGGAGCGATAAAAATGAATTAGCTGGTCATTATCTAATTTTCCGCGCTTAAAATTCATGGAATACTGGGTTGTGATTCAAATTTACCATTTTTAATAACAGCTAAAAAATGAATTCATTGAATAAGTCAATGGTCGTTGGGTTTCTGATATCACCATATAGCTGACTACTATAAAATAAAACAGTCCCGAGTTTGATGCTCGGGACTGGAATTATAAAAAAGCAGGCTGCGATTAATCTCTCGAATTCAACTTGCTTAATAATCTCAAAATTTCAAGATATAACCATACTAAAGTAACCAATAAGCCAAAGGCACTATACCATTCCATATACTTTGGCGCCCCCATTTCGGCCGCTTTTTCAATGGAGTCAAAATCCAAAAGCAAGTTGAGTGCTGCTATTCCCACAATAAACAAACTTATACCAATACTTAATGGAGAGCTGTCAAATGCAAATCCCATATCTACGCCAAACATGCCCAAAATCCAAACGATTAAATAAAACAAACCGATACCCAAGGTCGCAGACATAATAATGGAACGTAAACGATTGGTTACACTGATCACTCTAAAATTGTATAATAAAAACATTGCTAAAGCAACACCCAAGGTTAAGCCCACCGCATGTAATACAATATTTGGATAAGACTTTTGAAACATGGCATTAAAAAATGCACTAATGCCGCCAATAAACAAACCTTCTAAAATTCCATAGGCAGGTGAAATATAACCAGCCCAAGTAGGTTTAAACATCATCACAATCGCTAAAACAAAACCGCCTATTGCGCCTACCAACATTAAAGTAGTTGCCGTTGATACATTTCCTTCAGAATAAATATTCCAAACATACATTGCCGAAGCCATCACCATCAATAATAAAAATCCAAACTTATTCATCGTGCCACGAATACTCATTACACCAAATGCACTCGCATTTTCATGCAAACTTTTATCAAAAATTTTTGCAGTTAGTGTTGGATTGCTAGATTTAAACATTGCCATAATTAATTGATTTTATTAATGATTCAAAAATACACAATTGTTTTAACTAAATATCTAAAAAAAAGTTAATCCAAGTGAAGCCTAGGGCTATTTTAAGCCTGGATATTGGGTGAGCTTTCTAAAACGATACTGACCCCTTTGTTTTAGCAATTGAATAAACTTTTCCAACTTCAAAGAATCTGCAGGCGCACGAAACATATGGTCGTGCATTAAAATGACCAATTGATTTTTGGTAACTGTTTGATGATGCTCAAATAAACTGTCCACGATGACGGCTAAATGAGCTGGGCTTTGAATGGGGCGTCCCATTTTATTGAACCGCCATTGTAAATCCCAACCGATAATATTAAATCCAACACTATCCAACTTATTTACCAAGGGTAACGCCAAGGGGCTAGCCCTTTTTATGCCATTTAAGTTCCACGCATTATTACCAGGAAGGCGTGTTATATTATTCGTAGGATTCAATACTAATTTTGCTTTTAAAAAATCCAATACTGCAGCATCTGGGTGATGATAAAAGTGTAAGTAGTTATTACTCGCATGTGAATAGCTATGGTTGGCTAGCGCGAATAAGGATGAATTATTCGAAATTTGCTGGTAGGTTTTTTTTCCAAAAGCAGACCTGGATTGATGCAAGCCAACTTCAAAAAAAGTGGCCATTACATTTTCCCTAGTACATATATCAATACAGTTGGTGCTTCCGGTTAAGGGACCATCATCAAAACTCAAGTAAATGGTTTTTACACCCAAGTCAGCTACAGCGTTTTTACTCCCCTTATTTATTCCTATTTTGGGGCGGGTACCGGTTAATTTCACATCTAAAAAAGGACTAATATTTCCTAAAAATGCGATGAAGTAATAAAAAACCAGGGCAAAGGGCATAACGGGCTGTGATTGAAGCCGCAAAGTTAGGTTAGAAAAGTAGAATAAAATGTCAAAAAATAGCCATTTTAAGCCGACGATTTGTACCTTCGTGCTCAAATTTAAGATTATATGCAAAATGAAGTGGTTTTACAGGATGTGGTAATAAAGTTTGCTGGCGATAGTGGTGACGGTATGCAATTAACAGGTCAGCAATTCACTAACAATACGGCACTATTAGGTATTGATTTAGCTACTTTCCCGGACTTCCCTGCAGAAATTAGAGCGCCATTAGGAACCGTTCCTGGCGTGAGTGGTTTTCAAATTCACTTTAGTTCAAATCGTGTTTATACACCTGGTGATGTTTGTGATGTATTAGTCGCAATGAATGCTGCTGCTTTAAAAGTAAATTTAAAGGGATTAAAAAAAGGCGGAAAAATTATTGCAAATATTGAAGGATTTGATACAAAAAATTTAAGACTAGCAGCTTATGCTGATGGCGTAAATCCTTTGGAAGATGGCAGTTTAGATGGTTATGAATTGGTGAAAGTGGATGTAACCAAATTAACACGTGAGGCTTTAAAAGAATATACTGAATTAGGAAATAAAGAAAGAGATCGTGCAAAGAACATGTTTGTATTAGGATTGATCTACTGGATTTATAATAGAAACTTGGAAACAACGATTGAATTTTTAAAAGATAAGTTTGGTAAAAAACCAACCATCTTTAATAGCAATGTGGATGTATTAAAAGCAGGTTATTTTTATGGTGAAACTGCAGAATTATTTACTACTAGATATAAGGTGGAAAAATCTAAAATGGAGCCTGGTCATTACCGCAGTATTATGGGTAACCAAGCTTTATCAATGGGTTTAATTGCAGGTGCTCAAAAAAGTGGCCTTCCCTTATTTTTAGGATCTTACCCAATTACACCTGCTACCGATATTTTACATGAATTAAGTAAGTATAAAAACTTTGGTATTCGTACTTTCCAAGCGGAAGATGAAATCGCAGGTATTTCTGCAGCTATTGGTGCAAGCTACGGTGGTTCCATTGGTTTAACAACCACTTCAGGACCAGGTATGGCTTTGAAAACAGAAGCTCTTGGATTAGCAATGATGTTGGAGATACCATTAGTCATTGTAAATATTCAAAGAGGTGGGCCTTCAACAGGTTTACCAACCAAAACTGAACAAAGTGATTTGATGCAGGCTTATTATGGAAGAAATGGGGAAGCACCTATTCCTGTAATTGCAGCATCAACACCAAGTGATTGTTTTGAAATGGCATTTGAAGCAGTGCGTATTGCACTTCAACACATGACCCCAGTTATTTTATTAAGTGACGGTTATATTGCCAATGGTGCTGAGCCATGGAAATATCCTAATGCAAGTGACCTTCCTAAAATAGATGTACATTTTAAAACTGGTTTAGACGAAGGAGAAGAAAAATTTCTTCCATATAAAAGAAATGAAAAATTAGCAAGACCATGGGCGATACCTGGTACACCAGGCTTAGAACACCGTATTGGTGGTTTGGAAAAACAAGCAGAAACAGGTAATGTAAGCTATGATTCAGATAACCATGAGTTCATGGTAAAAACAAGAGAAGCGAAAGTGGAGAAAATTGCAGATTACATTCCTTTACAAACTATTGATAGCGGAAAAGAAAAAGGAAAAGTATTGGTCGTAGGTTGGGGATCAACATATGGCACCATTAAAAGTGCGGTACAAGAATTACAAGAAAAAGGAAAAGATGTGAGTCATGCACATATAAAATACATGCGTCCATTCCCTAAAAATTTAGGTGAGATTTTGAAAAATTACGAGACCGTATTAATTCCTGAAATTAATAATGGCCAATTGATTAAAATTATTAGAGACAAATATTTTATTGACGCAAAAGGATTCAATAGGATTATGGGTAGCCCAATCGCAAAACATGAATTAGTAGCGGAAATAGAAAAGTTATTCTAAGAATACTTTTTAAAAAATTTAAAAAGCTTTCTTCGATTATTCGGAGGAAGCTTTTTTATTTTTAGTACCTTCTTTACAAAATGCAAGAATGCCACAAGAACCACATTTTGGACTTCTTGCCAAGCAGGTGTACCTCCCATGTAAAATGAGCCAATGGTGTGCGGTATGCACTTGATGCGTTGGGATATGTTTGATTAATTCTTTTTCTACCGCCAAAGGTGTGGTTGCCGTCATGGGCACCAAGCCAATTCTTCTGCTTACCCTGTATACATGCGTATCCACGGCCATATTGGGCTGTTGATCAATGACACTCGTAATTACATTGGCCGTTTTACGACCTACCCCTGGTAGGGTAACCAATGCATCAATGGTCATGGGCACTTCGCCATTAAAGTTTTCCAGTAAAAGCTGGCTCATCCTAATCAAGTGCTTCGTTTTATTGTTTGGATAGGAAATACTTTTAACCAAAGGAAACAAGTCATCAAATTCGGCTAATGCCATGGTCTCAGGCGAAGGGAATTTTTTAAAAATAGACGGCGTAGTTTCATTAACACGCTTGTCCGTGCATTGCGCTGATAAAATAACAGCCACCAATAATTGAAATGGACTTTCGTAGGTTAATTCCGTTTCAGCAATCGGCATTTGTTGCTGAAAATAATTGAGCACTTGTAAATACCTTTCCTTCTTTGTCATTTTTTTGTGGGTGCGGGCATGGTATCTTCAAATAAATAAACCTCTTCCCCCTCACGTCTTAATAAATATCTTTCACGTGCATATTTTTCAACGGAGGCAGGATTGTTTTGCAAATTATTTAACTGCTTCTTTGTTTTTTCAATTTCGTTTTGGTAATATTTTTTAGCAGCTTCTACTTTTTTTAATTCCCCGGTTCTTTGGCTTTGCTGAAAAAAATCTCTTTGATCAAAAAATAACATCCATACAAAAAAACCAACGGCCACGACAAAATATCGATTGGCAATAAAAGGGGTTATTTTTTTCAAAAATTGCATAAAAAAAAGGTTGAAGTAAAATTAGTGTAGTTCTAATAATACGCCAACCTTTTATGTGAAAGACTTTAAAATTAAAAGCCTTTTAAATTATTTGTTGCCAAACTTTACTTTCCCTTTAGGGTAAATTGCGGTTTCGCCTAATGCTTCTTCAATTCTAATTAATTGGTTGTATTTAGCCATACGATCGCTTCTTGAAGCCGATCCAGTTTTAATTTGACCGCAATTTAAAGCCACTGCTAAATCAGCAATCGTGGTATCTTCAGTTTCGCCACTGCGATGTGACATAATCGTGTTATAACCATTGTGTTGCGCCAAGGTAACCGCATTGATGGTTTCTGTCAAAGTGCCTATTTGATTCACTTTCACCAACAAACCATTTCCGATTTTTTTATCAATACCCATTTGTAAACGATCTACATTGGTCACAAATAAATCGTCCCCCACTAATTGACACTTATCGCCAACAGCTTGTGTTAAGGCTTTCCAACCATTCCAATCGTCCTCTGCCATACCATCTTCAATGGAAATAATAGGATATTGTTTCACCCATTTTTCCCAATACTTCACCAATTGGTCGCTACTTAATTCCTTTCCAGAGCTTTTGTGGAAAACATACTTTTTCTTTTTTGCATCCCATAATTCACTATTTGCCGCATCCATTGCAATCGCAATTTGCGAACCTGTTTTATATCCCGCAGCATGTATCGCTTCCAACACTGTTTCAATGGCTTCCTCATTGCTTTGAATATTTGGGGCAAATCCACCTTCATCTCCCACATTCGTACTGAAACCTTTTTTCTTTAATACCGATTTCAAATGATGAAAAATTTCAACCCCCCAACGCAAGCCTTCACTAAAACTAGGTGCGCCAATAGGCATCACCATAAATTCCTGAAAATCGATTTTATTGTCAGCATGTGCGCCACCGTTAACAATATTCATCATTGGGATTGGCAATGTTTTTGCATTCGTTCCACCAATGTATCTGTATAATGGCAAATTAGCTTCTTCTGCCGCCGCTTTTGCTACCGCCATACTTACCGCTAAAATTGCATTTGCGCCTAATTTACCTTTGTTAGGTGTTCCGTCTAATTCAATCATAATTTGATCAATCGCCGCCTGTGCACTCACATCAAATCCTTCCACTGCTTTTGCAATATGATCATTTACATTTTTAACCGCTTTGATAACGCCTTTGCCTACATACTTTTTTTTATCGTTATCTCTTAACTCTACTGCTTCATGGATACCAGTGCTTGCGCCACTAGGCACTGCCGCACGACCCATTGCGCCTTCATCTGTTAATACATCCACTTCAACGGTTGGATTACCGCGACTGTCTAAAATTTGTCTTGCATGAACTTCAATAATGTAACTCATAAATATTGCTTATTAATTTCTAAAATAGTTATAGACCCATTGGAGACCGCAATTTACACCCTTTTTTTTAATGGGTAAGCATTTTGAAAATTTCTTCCAATCCTGCTTCGTGTTTTTGCGCTAAAGCGGCAATACCATCATTGGCCACCAATTTCCCCTTATTCAATACTAACACTCGATCACATATGGCGGTGACTTCTTGTAAAATATGTGTTGAAAATAGAATCATTGCGTTTGCGCTTAAAGATTTTATAAGCGCTCTTATTTCCGTTAATTGATTGGGGTCCAATCCTGCAGTAGGCTCATCCAATATTAAAAGTATCGGGGAATGAATAATTGCGGCAGCCATCCCAACTCTTTGCTTATAGCCTTTTGAAAGCTGATTAATTTTTTTTGTTTGCATCAATCCTAATCCCGTTTGTTCGATCACTTCCTGAATGCGATTTGTTGGATTTTTAATTTCATGGCCAGCTGCAATAAAACTTAAATATTCCTTCACATACATATCCTCATATAAAGCATTTGATTCAGGCAGGTAGCCAATCATTTTTTTATACTTTACTGCATCTTGGTCATAACTATGTTCGTTCAAGGTAATGGTTCCTTTATCTGCTTGTAAAAAGCCGACAATCATTTTCATTGTGGTTGATTTTCCGGCACCATTGGGGCCTAAAAAACCAACTACTTCCCCTGTATGAATCGTGAAGGAGATATTGTCGACTGCGTTTGACGCGCCAAAAGTTTTACTTATTTGACTTACTGTTAAAGACATGATCAAAAATAAGTAACTATCCTTAAATGACTATAAAATACTTATTCAATCTCGCTAGACGATTCAGGCAAATGCGCATATTCATTCGCACTTGCATATTTCCCAAAAATGAAAAAACCAACACAAATCGGTGTAAATACAAGTAATATAATCACCCATTGTAATGTAACATTTGCTCTTTGTATTTCATTTGCAGCTGAAATTTTTTGCACTGCTTCGTATAATAAAAAACAAATTAAGGCAGGTGCCAATAGCATCCACACATAACCTAATAATTTTTTAATTGCATTCATAATGATTCTATTTTTAGTAAATGATTTGCTTATTTGATTAAGCTAGTCCATTACATTTTTATCAATTTTGTTACTTAAATAAAACACGCCAATAATTAAACAAACACTTGCCACACCAATTGGATACCATAATCCAGCCAAAGCATCCCCTATGGGCGATTCTGGTGATTTGGTAAACTCAACAATCAAGGTTCCTAAAAAAGGTACTAATCCGCCAAACACCCCATTACCAATATGATAAGGCAATGACATGGAAGTATACCTGATTTTTGTAGGAAACATCTCCACTAAGAATGCAGCAATAGGACCATATACCATGGTTACATAAACAATTTGTATAAATACCAACCAGATTAAATTCCAATAAGTAGCATCATCCATTGTTTTCTCAATCACTACATTTGGCTTCACCGATTTTGACACAATTAAGCTCGGGTTCAATGTATCTATTTTCAAATTGGCATCATACGCTGCAGTTAAATGTAAAGTATCCGTTTTGGTATATCTGAAATGTGCGCCATCCGTGTAGGCGGTATCAAATATTTGTGTAACATAAATTTTAGTAGCCTCCTTTGCATCAGTCACCACTTTTGGTTCACTTATAGTGGTTTTGGCTAAATCAATTTTTTCAATTCTATTTTTCGCACTCGTTAAACTTAAAAATTGTTTATAAATGGGTCGATACGTAAGCACTGCCGCCAACATTCCAATAAGCATGATCCATTTTCTTCCCACTTTATCACTCAACCATCCAAACAAAACAAAGCAAGGTGTAGCCATTAAAATCGCCCACAACATTAAATTTCGTGATTGTATAAATTCAACCTTACAAACCGTTTCAATAAAACTTTGCGCATAAAACTGCCCTGTATACCAAACCACGCCTTGTCCCATCACAGCGCCAAATAAAGCCAACAAAACCATTTTAAAATTTCCCTTATGTCCAAAACTTTCTTTTAGCGGATTGATGGAAGTTTTACCCTCGGTTTTTAATTTAGAAAACATGGGCGACTCACTCATGCGCATTCTAATTAAAATAGATACGCCCACCAACAATAAAGAAATCCAAAATGGATATCTCCATCCGCCCCACTCTGCACTAAATTTTTCAACTCCTTGACTTGATCTAATCAATATGATTACCCCTAAGGCTAAAAACAATCCTAAAGTGGCAGTTGTTTGAATCCAACTGGTCCAAAAACCTCTTTGTCCTTTGGGCGCGTGTTCAGCCACATAAGTAGCTGCACCTCCATATTCGCCGCCCAAAGCCAATCCTTGTAATAAACGTAGAATTAATACTAAAATAGGGGCCGCCCATCCAATAGTTGCATAGCCTGGAACTAGCCCAATGGCAAAAGTGGATCCACCCATAATCACTAATGTCAATAAAAAAGTGTGTTTGCGACCAATCAAATCGCCTAATCTTCCAAAAACCAACGCCCCAAAAGGTCGAACGATAAAGCCTGCAGCAAATATGGCCAAAGTACTTAATAGTGCTGCGGTTCCTGCATCTGCAGGGAAAAATTGTTTTGAAATGATGGTAGCCAACATCCCAAATATGTAAAAATCATACCATTCAATTAAGGTACCTACCGAAGAAGCCCCAATAACAAAAGCGATGCCACTTTGCTTTTTTTCTTGAATCATAAATTAAGTTGTTTTCAAGTGAATATTCAAGTTAATAATTTAAACTGAAAAATGTAAATTTGAGTATCATTATTTATTCAACGATTCGCTATGAGCTACCCTTACCAAATTAAAAATTTAGACGACTACCACGAAGCCTATAAAAAAAGTATTGAACAGCCTGAAAAATTTTGGGGTGCTATTGCCGAAAATTTTACTTGGCGTAAAAAATGGGATACTGTTTCTGAATGGAATTTTAAGGACCCAAAAATTGAATGGTTCAAAGGCGGAAAATTAAATATTACTGAAAATTGTATTGATCGACATCTTGAAAAAAAGGGCGATACCCCTGCATTAATTTGGGAACCGAATGACCCCGAGGAACATCATCGCATTATTACTTACAAGCAACTACATTTAAAGGTTTGCCAATTTGCACAAGTACTTTATAATAATGGCGTAAAAAAAGGGGACCGTGTTTGTATATACATGGGCATGATACCTGAACTAGCCATTGCCGTATTGGCTTGCGCGCGCATTGGCGCAATACATAGTGTTATTTTTGGTGGTTTCTCTGCACAAAGTATTGCGGACAGATTAGAGGATGCACAAGCTGAATTTATTATTACCTGCGATGGCGCTTATCGTGGCGCAAAAGATATTCCACTAAAGTCCGTCATTGATGATGCTTTAATCGGAAATAAAACAATGAAGCGTGTTATTGTTTGCACACGTACACGAACAGCAGTATCCATGTTAAAAGGCCGTGATGTTTGGTGGGAGGATGAAATTAAAAAAGTAGAATCACAAGGCATCACTCATGTGGATGCTGCTGAGATGGATGCAGAAGACCCATTATTTATTTTATATACTTCTGGTTCCACTGGAAAACCAAAAGGCGTGGTGCATAGTGTTGCTGGATACATGGTGTACACCAATTATACTTTTGTAAATGTTTTTCAATACCAACCCAATGATATCTTCTTTTGTACTGCAGATATCGGATGGATCACGGGACATAGCTATATTGTGTATGCGCCGTTAAGCGCAGGGGGTACTTCCTTAATGTTTGAAGGCATCCCTACATTCCCTGATGCTGGAAGGTTCTGGGATATTATTGATAAGTTCAGAGTGAACATTTTATATACCGCGCCTACTGCAATTCGTTCCTTAATGGGATTTGGATTAGGTCCTGTGCAAGGACATGATTTAAGTAGTTTAAAAGTGTTAGGTACCGTCGGAGAACCGATCAACGAGGAAGCATGGCATTGGTATGATGAGCATATTGGAAAGAAAAAATGTCCTATTGTTGACACTTGGTGGCAAACAGAAACTGGTGGTATTATGATTTCCAATATGGCAGGTATTACCCCGGGGAAACCAGGCTGGGCAACCTATCCATTGCCAGGAGTAAAAACAATTTTAGTAGATGATAAAGGTGCTGAAGTAACTACGATGGAAGATGGCTTGTATCGTGGAAATTTATGTATCACACAACCTTGGCCTTCCACATTGCGAACCACATATGGCGATCATGAAAGATGCAGAACCAATTATTTTGCCACTTATGAAAATTTGTATTTCACAGGTGATGGCGCTTTAAAAAATGAACAAGGTCAAATTAGAATCACAGGTCGTGTGGATGATGTATTAAATGTAAGTGGGCACCGAATAGGCACTGCCGAAGTGGAAAATGCAATAAATATGCACGCAGGTGTTGTAGAAAGTGCGGTAGTGGGTTACCCCCATGATATCAAAGGACAAGGAATTTACGCGTACGTCATTTATGCAGGATCGCATGGACAGGACACCCATGGCACTGCTGATATGATTCGTAAGGATATTTTGCAAACAGTGACAAGAATTATTGGGCCTATTGCAAAGCCAGATAAAATTCAATTTGTATCAGGACTTCCTAAAACACGTTCCGGAAAAATTATGCGTCGCATACTGCGCAAAGTAGCCGAAGGTGAATTGAAAAGCTTAGGAGACACTTCCACACTTTTAGATCCAGCAGTGGTGGATGAAATAGTGAAAGGGGTGTTATAATCTGCTAATGCCATTCTCAACTATAGTTTTTGGCTTGCAAAAACATCCTATCGCTCTCCACTGTGAATGACGCTAAAAACAAGATTATTCATCTAAAAATTGCGAACTCGCTTCGCTCAAACACACAATTTTTTTACGATGTATAATCTTGTTTTCTATACGCTATTCACAAATGTTCGCGACTAGCATATTTTTTTCAAGCTCTATTTATAAGCTGCAATTCAATTAATTTACTTGGCAATAAGAATCATATTATCTGAACATTGAGCCATAGCGTTAATAAAAATTGTAAAATCGAACGTGCAAAACTTAGCTGTTTGAGCACGAAGTGCGAGTTCTAAGTTTTAGTTTGATTTTATTATTTTTTAGCGTCATGGCGAGCTGAGAAGAAATATGATTTATGTTGCCAATGAAACAGCGTAGAGCGATAGAATGTTGCTCATCAAGATGGGTTGCACAAAAAAGCCACGAAATTCTCGTGGCTTTTTTAATATATCTACTAACAAAACTATTGTTCCATTAAGTTTTTTAACTTTTTTGACAGGAAGAATAATATGATGGAAGCAATGCCGGCCATTCCAACAAAAAACATAAAGAAATCGTGCAGGTTGGTGATTTGATAACCAAGAAAAGAAGTTGTTTTTCCATTTTCAGGATACAAAGCACTAAATACTCCTGCTAATTTATTAGCAAAGGCATTTGCTGTAAACCATACTGCCATTAATAAAGAGCCGAACTTTAATGGCGCTAATTTATTGACCAAGGATAAGCCAATAGGTGATAAACAAAGCTCCCCAAAAGTATGTAGCATATACATTCCAATCAACCATATCATGCTTACTTTGATCCCCGTACCCACGCCACTCACCCCTGTAGCAATCCAAAAATAACCCAATGCCAATAACATTAAACCAGCTGCCATCTTATAGGGAGAAGAAGGTTCATGCTTGCCTAATTTCACCCATAACCATGCAAACACGGGTGCAAAACTTACTACGAAAATTGAATTCAATGATTGAAAGAAACTAGAAGGGACCGTGAAAAAACCTAAGTCACGATTGGTTTGTTCTTCTGCAAAAAAAGTTAAACTAGCACCTGCTTGCTCAAAGGCACTCCAAAAGAATATTACAAAAAAGGATACAACAAAAATGACTAACACTTTTTGTTTTTCAATCCCGCTTAAAGTTTTATCTGAAAAAACAATAAATGCAATTAAAGTAATACAACCCAATAATAAATAAAATAAATAGCTCACTACTTTAACATCAATATATACTAATGTGATGGTTACCAATGATAATAAAAATAAAAAGCCCACCATCACCGGAATTTTTTGAAACCATTTAGGTGCATCTGCAGGCGCTTCACCAAGCGCATTACCGTCTGGATCTTTTAAATATTTTTTCTGAAATAATAATTGTGTAACAACACTAACTAACATAGCTACGCCGCCTGCGAAAAACGCCCATTTGAAATCAGCCGGATTACCAGTATCGCCAAAAAAACCACAAACAAAGGGTCCCAAAGCACCGCCGGTGTTTATACCCATATAAAATATAGTATAGGCAGAATCAATTCTTTTATCTCCTCTCGGATACAATTGTCCAACCAAACTTGAAATATTAGGTTTAAAAAAACCATTGCCTGCAATCATACAACCCAAACCTGAATAAAATAAAATTGCAGATAAGTCCGCATTTTGATAAAAACTGCCACAACCAAAAAGTATAAATTCCCCAATCGCCATCACGAGCCCTCCTGCAATAATAGAACGGTTATTTCCCCAATATCTATCAGCGATATAACCCCCTAACAAAGGCGTCAAATAAATCAACCCCGTATAACTACCATACACTTGGGAGGCAAATACTTTGTCAAAAAGCAATGCCTTAGTTAAAAACAATACCAAAATGGCACGCATACCATAATAGTTAAATCGTTCCCACATTTCAGTAGCAAATAAGACATACAAGCCTTTTGGATGTTTTAGCGAAGCTGTTGACATAATCAATTTGTTATTTAATTGCCTCAAATTAATAAAATCCATTCAATAAATTTTACTTTCGTGGTGCAATCAAACGAATTATGAATATTTTATTAATTGGCGCAGGTGGTAGAGAACATGCTTTGGCATGGAAAGTAGCAAATAGTCACCAATGTGACCAACTATTCATTGCCCCCGGAAACCCTGGTACTGCTTTGTTTGGTACCAATTTGCCTATTAAAGTGGGTGATTTTGATGCTTTAAAAACAGCAGCACTTTCGAATAATATTGAAATGATTATTGTGGGTCCAGAAGACCCCTTGGTGAAAGGGATTTATGATTTTTTTGCAAATGATGCTGCTACCCAACATATTAATGTGGTTGGACCAAGTGCAGAAGCTGCCCAATTGGAGGGAAGTAAGGCTTTTAGCAAACACTTTATGCAAAGGCACCAAATTCCAACAGCAGGCTATGCTGAATTTACACTTGATAATTATGAACAAGGCAAGGAATACATCGCCAATCATAGCTTACCCATTGTACTAAAAGCGGATGGCTTAGCAGCTGGAAAGGGTGTCATTATTGCATTTACACACAAAGAAGCCATTGAAAGTTTCGAAGAAATGATCCTTAATAAACAATTTGGGGATGCCAGCTCAAAAGTAGTGATTGAGGAGTTTTTAACTGGGATTGAAGTCAGTGTTTTTGCATTAACAGATGGTAAAAATTATAAAATTATAGGGCATGCCAAGGACTACAAACGAATAGGAGAAGGCGATACAGGATTGAACACAGGTGGAATGGGTTGTGTAAGTCCAGTCCCTTTTATGGATGAAGCTTTTATGGAAAAAGTGGAGGCGCGAATTATAAAACCTACGATTCAAGGTATTCATGAAGAAAATATGACTTATAAGGGTTTCGTATTCTTTGGACTGATGAATCAAGGAGGCGACCCCTATGTGATAGAATATAATTGCCGATTAGGAGACCCAGAAACGGAAGTTATTCTACCCCGTTTACAAACCGATTTAGTGAGCTTATTAGCTGCTGCGGACAATGGTACTTTAGAAGATGTCAATATTCAATACCATAATGCAAGTTTTGCAACGGTTATGGCAGTGAGTGGCGGTTATCCTGGCGCTTACAAAAACAATTTTATCATTACGGGTATTGAACAAGCAAAGTTATTGCCAGATATCCATGTATTTCAAGCTGGCACTGCCTTTCATGAAAACGCCGTAGTTACAAGTGGTGGTCGAGTTTTAACTGTCACTGCACAAGGAACCAACTTACAAGAGGCGGTCTCAAAAGCAAAAAATGGTTTGTCTAAGATCCATTTTGATGGCATGTATTTCAGGCAAGATATTGGGTTTGAATTTCCATAAATTTTTACTAGAAAATTCTTTTTTGATTCATTTGTAAAAAGCTTTGTATTTCGGTAATTTTAGTTGAATTTTGCTACATTCAACTAGTATTATTCAAATAACGATTTACAATGGGCATATTTAACTTTTTTACACAGGAAATAGCAATGGACTTAGGTACTGCTAATACCCTTATCATTCACAATGATGAAGTTGTAGTGAATGAACCTTCTATTATTGCTTTGAATAGAAATAATATGAAGGAAGTTTTAGGCGTAGGTAAAAAAGCATTGCTCATGCATGAAAAAACGCATGAAAGTATAAAAACAGTGCGTCCATTAAAAGATGGTGTTATTGCCGACTTCAACGCTGCCGAATTAATGATACGCGAGTTGATGAAAATGATTTATCCAAAGAAACCTTTATTTCCTCCAAGTTGGAGAATGGTTATATGTATTCCTTCTTCCATTACTGAGGTTGAAAAAAGAGCGGTGCGTGATAGTGCAGAACAAGCAGGTGCTAAGGAAGTGTATATGATTCATGAACCGATGGCTGCAGCTTTAGGAATTGGTATTGATGTGGAAGAACCTGTTGGAAATATGATTATTGATATTGGAGGTGGTACAACTGGTATTACAGTGATTGCATTAGCTGGGATTGTTTGTGATCAAAGTATTCGTATTGCAGGTGATGAATTTACTGCAGATATCATGGAATCATTAAGAAGATATCATAGTTTATTAATTGGGGAGCGTACTGCGGAACAAATTAAAATTCATGTAGGTGCTGCATTAAAAGATTTAGATAATCCACCAGATGACATGCCAGTAAATGGACGTGATTTAGTAACGGGTATTCCAAAGCAGATCATGGTTTCCTACCAAGAAGTTGCAGAAGCATTAGATAAAAGTATTTTCAAAATAGAAGAAGCAATTTTGAAGGCATTGGAAACAACACCTCCTGAATTAGCAGCAGATATTTATCGTCGCGGTTTGTATTTAACTGGCGGTGGTGCATTATTACGTGGTTTGGATAAACGTTTGAGTTCAAAAATTAAATTACCTGTACACATTGCGGAAGATCCACTTAAAAGTGTGGTGCGTGGAACAGGTATTGCTTTGAAGAACTACCAACGATTCCCCTTCATCATGAGATAAAAGATTTATTTAATCAACTTTTATAAAGGCGATCACCATTGAAGAATATCATTGGGTTCATAAGACAGAATTTTACTTTTTTTACTTTTTTGATACTACAAATTGTGTCATTAGTGATGTTATCTTCCTATAGCAAATCACACCAAACATTTTTTGGCGGCATGACCAATCAGGTGATTGGCGATATCAATACCAGATATAATAATTGGTCTTATTTTTTCAGATTAAAAAAAACGAACACTTTACTGGCTGCTGAAAATGTTGCGCTTCGCAATCAACTAGCACAAAATTTTGTTCCATTTGATACTACAAAAAAATCGGGTACGCTAATTTTACGCAAGGACAGTCTTGAAAAAACTAGAAAGTTTTATTACTACCCAGCAAAAGTGGTAGGTAATACATTTACGCTCCAAAAAAATTATATTACAATTGAGCGTGGTGCATTACAGGGCGTTAAAAAAGATATGGCTGCCATTAGCCCAGATGGAAGTATTGTGGGTATTGTGGTTGAAGTGAATGACAATTACAGCAAGATAATGAGCTTGCTTCATCGCAATAGCAAAGTGAGTGCCATGTTAAAACGCGATAAGGTAGCGGGCACTGTAGAATGGGATGGAAGTGATCCTGATATTTTGACTTTAAAAAATATTTCAAAAAGTGCTGCGCCTAAAATAGGTGATTCAGTTTTAACGAGTCCTTATTCAGCAAGTTTCCCTGCACAATTAATGCTTGGTCGTGTTACAAAAGTGGTAGTTGATCCAGCAAGTAACTTCTTGACCTTGGAATTAAAATCTGCTACCAATTTTTATAATTTAGAATTTATCTACTTAGTTGAAAATAAAAGAATGAATGAGCAATTAGAGGTAGAAAAAAATAAAACACCCAATGAATAGTTTTATTAAAAATAGTATCCGTTTTATATTATTTCTGCTTATTCAAATAGTGGTATTGAAGGAAGTGCCCCCGATTCATCAATTCATTACACCCTATTTATATTTTATATTTATTTTGTGGATGCCCTTTGGCACAAGTCGTTTATCTATTACCTTTTTAGGTTTTTTGATTGGTTTTATTTTGGACTTATTTTCAAGCACACCTGGTTTACATGCTGCAGCTTGCGGACTAATGGCCTATGTACGTCCAAGTATCTTGAATTTATTATTAGCACAAGAGGCCTCCGAGGAAGTGAATAAAGAACCAAGTATTGGCACTATGGGTTGGGGACCCTATTTATTTTATGTATTTGTATTAACTTTTATTCATCATTTTTATTTAGTACTGCTAGAATGGTTGCAATTTGGCAGTTTCGGATACTTTTTAGGAAAAGTAATTACCACAAGCATCATGAGTGTGGTTTTGATTTTTTTAGTTGAGCTTTTAATGAATCGACGAAAACTAAAAAGATAGTACATGTCCGTATACAATCAAAACAGGGGTGGTATTATTCAAATTATTATTGGAATTATATTTACTATTCTTATTGTGCAACTTATTAGCCTGCAAATTTTTTCATCAAAATATAAATTAGCTGCAGATAATAACGCGATATATCGAAAAATCATTTACCCGGATCGTGGCATTATTTATGATCGTCGAAAAAAGGCCATGCTAGAAAACACCATTAGTTATGACTTAGTGGTCATTCCCAATGAAGCAAAAGGCGTTGACACCAACATGCTTTGCCAAATTTTAAAAATTGATAAAGCAACCTATTCAAAAAGAATTATTGAAGCAATTATAAAAAATACGCGTGTAAAAGCAAGTGCTTTTGAAGCTTTTTTGTCGGCCGAAACCTATGCGCAATTAAATGAAAACTTATATCGTTTTCCTGGCTTTACTTTATCTGAACGTAGTATCCGATCCTACCCTTACAATACAGCCGCACATGTTTTAGGATATGTTGCGGAAGTGGATGTGAACTTTTTACAAAAACATGCCGCGGAAGGATACGAAATGGGTGATTATGCAGGCATGACCGGACTAGAGCGATTTTATGAACCAATTTTAATGGGTCAAAGAGGGGTAACCAGATTTTTAAGAGACAATAAAGGGAAAATACAAGGTGCTTATGAAAAAGGTATTTATGATACCCTAGCAATAGCAGGCAGAAATATTTTCACGAGTATGGATGTGGAAGTACAACAATTAGCTGAAAAATTATTACAACATAAAATTGGAAGTGCTGTTGCCATCAATCCAAAAACAGGCGGCATTATAGCCATGGCCTCGAGTCCGGGATACAATCCAAATTTATTAACTGGGAACCAACGTAGAAAGACGATTGGTAGATTATTATTAGATACCGCGCGCCCCATATATAACCGTGCGATTAAAGGGCAATATCCACCTGGCTCCACTTTTAAACCAATGGGTGCTTTGATTGCATTAGACGAGGGTTTGATTACACCCGCATATGGATATAATTGCCGTGGATCTTATGGCGCTTGCGGTGATCCGCGCAAATGTGAACACCACAATCCTGGTCATGCAGCCAATTTACAATTGGCATTAGCCTACTCTTGTAATTCTTACTTTTTACAAGTATTTAGAATGGCCATTGATAATCCACAATACCACAATGCAAAAAAAGGATATTTAAAATGGAAAGAATATATGAATGCATTTGGCTTTGGAAAAAAGTTAGGGGTTGATTTGCCAAGTGAAAATAGAGCCAATATCCCTGATACTGCGCAATACAATCGCGATTTTGGTGGTGCCAAATATTGGAACAGCTGTTATATGCTCACCTTAGGTATTGGTCAGGACCGAATGACAGCGACCCCGCTTCAATTAGCCAATGCAATGGCCTACCTAGCCAATTCGGGATTCTACTACACACCCCATTTTGTAGATAGTATCGAAAACGAAGATGAAGAAGATAAGGTGATGCTTGAAAAATACAGAACTAAAATTGAAGTAACTAAAATTGCAAAACAATATTTTGATGTTATCAAAGAAGGCATGCATGATGTTACAGTGATTGGTACTGCTGCATTTATCAAAGTGCCTGGACACGAATTTTGTGCTAAAACTGGAACTGCACAAAACCCACATGGAAAAAATCACTCCTTATTTGTTTGCTTTGCTCCAAAAGACAATCCCAAAATTGCGGTAGCAGTCGTGGTGGAGAATGCAGGTTATGGTGCCACTTGGGCTGGTCCAATTGCGGGACTCATGATGGAAAAATATTTAAATGATACTTTAACCAGTGAGAGTAAATTAAAAGCTGAAAATTTATCTAATGTGGACTTAATGCCTGCTGCGATTAAAAGCTGGTATGTTCGCAACAATAAAACAGAAATGCTAACTCCTTTTGAATATAACAACGATGAGCTAGCTGATGTATGGGATATGGAAATGTTATCTGAAATTGCACCGACGAAACTAGCATTGGACACCCCGAAAAAAATAGACACCCTCCCTATAATACCCCCATCCAAACCAGCACCTTCACGCAAAGTAAGCAAGGAAACTGCACTTGACCCATTACAAAAAAAGAAAAAAGCAACGAAGAAAAAAAATGGTAAACTATAACAATAATAACTTTTCTAAGGGGACCGACTTCGCGGTAATATTATTATATGTAATAATGGTTGCTATTGGTATTTTATGCATTTTCATGGTGGAGTATAACCCCAATTTAAATTGGAGTAACTCTTTTTTAACAGCAAAGACCAATTATAGCAAGCAAATCTATTTTGCCATATTTTGCGCTTTCATTGCCATTTTTATCCTACTCATGGATAGCAAGGTATTTACTGCACTCTCTAATGTTTTGTATGTTTTGGGAATTTTACTAATGCTGGCAACTTTTGTTTTAGGAAAGGATATCAATGGATCTAAAAGCTGGATACCCATTGCAGGCGGCTTTAATTTACAGCCTGCTGAATTATGTAAAATATTTACAGCATTAATCTTAGCTAAGTTTATTTCAAAACCAGAAACCGACTTTTCTAAATTAAAATCGCACCTGATTGCAGGCGCCATGATTGTACTACCTGCGATTTTATCTGTGATGCAACATGAGCTTGGCTTAGCATTAGTATATAGTGCATTTATATTTGCCATGTACCGAGAGGGGCTTCCACCTATTATTTTAGTGGCGTTGTTATCATTTGCCATCTTAGTGATAGCTACTTTATTATTAGACCCTACCGTATTATCTATTATCATCTCTGTGATAGCAGGATTATTTATTATCAATCTGATCAAAAAATTTAAAAGAAATAGAAAATCAATACTAGTCATTATATCCATTTGGGCGATTTGTTTCGGGACCATTAAATACATTGTGCCTTATATTTTCAATAATGTATTAGAGTGTTATCAAAGCACGCGTATATACAGCATGATGGGTAAGGAATATGATTGTGGCCAAAATGTAAAATCTGCCAACAAAACTTCTGTTAATAAAAAAGCAGCGCGCAAGCCAGATGATTACAATGTAAAGCAAAGTAAAATTGCCATTGGTTCCGGTGGATTTTGGGGAAGAGGGTTTTTGAAAGGAACCCAAACTAGGGGAAAATATGTTCCTGAACAACATACTGATTTTATATTTACGTCCCTAGGAGAAGCATTTGGATTTGTGGGCACTTTTACATTCCTAGGTTTGTATTTGTTTTTTCTGTTTCGGTTGATACGAATCGCAGAAAGGCAAAGAAGTACTTTTTCAAGAGTATACGCTTATAGTGTCGTGGGCATCTTCTTTTTCCATATTGCTGTTAATATAAGCATGTGCATTGGATTGTTTCCTGTGGTAGGTATTCCTTTACCATTAATCAGTTATGGTGGCTCCTCCTTACTCACGTTTACCGTACTTGTTTTTATATTATTAAGATTAGATGCCGACAGGCAAATGGTACTGCGTTAATCCCTATTTTTATCCCATGCGTATTTATCCTTTATCCGAGGGCAGTTTTTCAATTGATAGTACAAAAGTGTTTGTTCCCTTTGAAGGGGATATTCAAAATAGACCTCCAGGAAGTATTTTGGTACAAGTACAGCCCTTTGTTGTTGTAACTGAAAACGACATTATTTTATTGGACACGGGTCTCGGCTATTTTAACAACCAAGGCATACTTCAAATACATGCTAATTTAATGGCCATTGGAATTGACCCTTCCAGCGTGACCAAAGTTTTTCTGAGTCATTTACACAAGGATCATTCAGGAGGCATTAGTTACTTGCACCCCCAACATCAGGAACGCTTTATCAGCTTTCCCTATGCCACCTATTATATACAAAAAAGTGAATATGATTTGGCTTTACAATCAAAAAGTGCTTCCTATATTTCGGAGCAAATACAAATATTAGAAGCATTTAGCAAGGTACAATGGCTCACACAGGAGGAAGGAGTGATTGAAGATTTGATTCATTACAAAATTACGGGCGGGCATAGTTTATATCATCAAGTGTGTTGGATTAAAGAACAGGAAGATATCCTATTTTTCGGTGCTGATGTGGCACCACAATTGCAGCAAATGAAATCAAGATTTGTTGCAAAGTATGACCTGGATGGTAAATTAGCCATGGAATGGCGACAAAAATGGTGGGAAAAGGGACAAGAGGAAAATTGGACCTTTGCTTTTTATCATGATATCAAAGTTCCTACTTACAAAGCATTGTAATTGATTAAAACGAACATTCATTAGGAATCAATACAGACAAGGGTTTCAGGGATTCTAACTTTATTTGTACTACCTTTATAGTACAATAGTATGCCAACAAGCGCTCATAATTACGCAATTCAATTCAGAAAAAATGTTTCTGACAAATATATTATTTATAATAGTTTATTTGCCGCACTCCCTTACTCGGGCGTAGCCAATGTGGGTGCCTTGTTACCCATTTTATTGCAAACCTGCGAAGAAGGATTTAGTAAAGACAAATCGCCCATTGAAATTGTTGACTATTTTTTCAAACAACATACTTATGTTGCAACTGAAAAAGAAAAATTAGACCACCTTTTCAAGTATGTTCAATACATTGAAAGGCAAGTGGTCCTTTTTGATGCGATTGAAGATGCAGCATTTAATAGTGTCAATGAAGTAGATGGAATCGGTAGCTTAAAAGCACTCATTCGAGATGCTGAATTTTTAGACAATACGGATGCGCTTAGAAACAAGTTAGAAAAATTCAAAGTCCGTCTTGTGTTAACAGCACATCCGACACAATTTTATCCGGCAAATGTATTAGGCATCATTCATGATATGGGCGAAGCCATTGGCAAAAATGATTTTAATACTATCAATCAATATATTCAGCAATTAGGGCTTACCCCATTTTTTAACAAGAAGCAACCCACGCCTACGGATGAAGCGTTGACATTGATGTGGTACTTGGAAAATATTTTCTATCATTCCGTCGGTAATATTTACAGCACCATTGTTCGAGATATTTTTGATAATAAATATGAGTGCGAAAATCCATTTATTGAATTAGGCTTTTGGCCTGGCGGTGATCGGGATGGCAATCCATTTGTAAATGCAGAAACCACTTTGAATGTGGCCAAGGCTTTACGAAGTAGTATCATTGTATGTTATTATAGAGATGTAAGAAAACTAAAACGAAAATTAACTTTTTCTGGCGTAGACGTATTAGTCAATGAATTGGAAGCAACATTATATGAAAATGTTTTCAGACCCGATGAAGCAAAGCCGATTACAACGAATGAAATCATCGAATGTCTTACTAAAATTAAAAGCATAATTATTGAAGGTAATTATTCCTTGTACTTATCAAGACTAGAAAGCCTAATTCATAAAGTAAAATTATTTGGCACCCATTTTGCATCATTAGATATCAGACAGGATAGCAGAGTACATCATGCTGTTTTAATGGATGTGCATCAAACCATATTAAAAATAGATGGAAAAGGTATTTTACCCAGTGATTACATTGACTTAAGCAGCGAGGATCAAATGAATGTATTAGCTACATTAGTTGGGCATTTAAACCCTGCTGATTTTAAGGAAACGATCACCAAGGATACCCTTGAAAGTATTTATGCAATTATTACTGTTCAAAAGATGAACGGTATTCAAGGTTGTCACCGCTATATTATTAGCAATTGTCAATCAGCAATTAATGTAATGGAATTATATGCATTATTCCAACTTTGCGGCTGGGAACAGCATTTATCTAACATCGATATAGTTCCTTTATTTGAAACAATTGAGGATTTGAACAACGCAGAGGGAATCATGTCCATTTTATATAACAACCCATTATACAAAATACATTTACAAAATAGACAGGCGCAACAACCCATCATGCTTGGATTTAGTGATGGAACCAAAGATGGTGGTTATTTGCAAGCCAATTGGAGTATCTACCAGGCAAAAGAAACACTGACTAAAATTTCAAGAGCAAACCAAATTGTGGTGAAATTTTTTGATGGTCGTGGCGGACCGCCTTCTAGAGGTGGTGGTAAAACGCATCAATTTTATGCATCAATGGGTAATCAAATTGAAAATGAAGAAATTCAGTTAACAGTGCAAGGTCAAACGATTACCTCCAATTTTGGAACCATCCAATCGGCACAATTTAATATTGAGCAGTTATTGAGTGCTGGGATTAGTAATGAAATATTCACTAATGCCAAACTTCAGTTAAGCGAAAAAAACAGGGAGCTATTGCAAGAACTTGGTCATATCAGCTATGTTAGCTACCAGCAATTAAAAGAAAACCCACTTTTTCTTCCTTACTTACAAAAATTTAGTCCACTCAATTATTATGGCAAAAGTAATATAGCGAGTAGGCCTACCAAAAGAGGATTGAAAAATGAACTTAGCTTTTCCGATTTAAGGGCCATCCCATTTGTAGGTAGCTGGAGTCAACTTAAGCAAAATGTGCCTGGTTATTACGGTGTGGGTACTGCATTACAAGTGCTAAAGGAAAAAGGACTTTGGAATGAGGTCGTTTCCTTGTTTAACACCAGTTCCTTTTTTAGAACCCTAATTGATAATAGTATGATGAGTATGGTGAAATCCAACTTCGCCATCACCAAGTATGTTGAAAACGACGAAAAGTTTAATGCATTTCGTCAAACGATTAAGGATGAGTTTACATTAACTACCCAATTATATTTAGAATTAAATAAGTGTAATAGTTTAATGGAAAAAGATACCTTAGCAAAACACTCCATTTTACTACGAGACCGTATTGTACTTCCCTTACTTACCATTCAACAATATGCACTTTGCAAAGTACAAGAGTCGCCCATTGACAAAAACTTAAAAGAAGCCTACGAAAAATTAGTAACTCGAACTATGTTTGGGGTAATTAATGCAGCTCGAAATTCAGCATAATAGTATAACTAAACTGGGCCTACACTATCTTTCCATTGCCATAAATGTAAACAAGCATACGTCCTATAAGGGGCCCAGGAAAGCGATTTTTTTAACATTTTTATTTTCAAGTCTTTTTTAGAATCAAACTTAATTTTATATAATTTGATCATGGCTTGCTGTATACCTAAATCATCTTCAGCAAAAACATCTTCCTGTCCCAAACTAAACATGAGTAGCATTTCAACGGTCCACTTCCCTACCCCTTTTATTTGTGTTAGTAATGCAATCACTTGCTCCGGCGTTAGGGTATATAACTGTTTATCTGTCACCTTGTTTTCAATAAAGAAAGCAGCAACATTTTGAACATAACTTACTTTTGAATTACTTAAACCGATTCCCCTTAACACCATTGGATCGGTGGCTAACACTTGCGCACATGAAGGTTCCTTTCCGGCATATAAGTCCAAGAAACGTAAAAAAATAATTTTAGCCACCTTGGTACTTAATTGTTGACTAATAATACTAGCTATTAAACGAATGGGGGTATTTTTCCTTTTTTTTAAAATATGGGTGTCTGCCGCCAAAAGCGTTGCTAATTTTAAATCTTTTTTTAAATGCGCCTTGTATGTCATACCCACAAATTAGGGAGATTTATTTATTTATCTTAACTTTTGACTGAATTCAAAACACCTATATGAAAAATTATATCATTTTAATTGCCATTTTATTTACGCAAAATTTATTTGGCCAAAATGCCACGCCTACAAAACAGGAAGTAAATATTGATGTTGCCATCACCTATGAAAACGAGCAAGACAATATAAAAGCCATTCAAGCAATTTTACAAAATCAAACAGCTGCTTGGAACAAAGGTGATTTGGATGCATTTATGGTGGGTTATTGGAAAAGTGACAGCCTAGTATTTATGGGAAAATCGGGGCCCACCTATGGTTATAAAAATACCTTAGCTAATTATAAAAAAAACTATCCCGATGCCAGTCATATGGGCAAATTACATTTTGACATTGTAAGCATTAAACCCTTAGGTAAGAACTACTTTTTTGTCATAGGAAAATGGTTTCTACAGCGCAGTGTTGGCGATGTAAATGGGGTGTATACTTTGGTATTTAGAAAAACTAAAACTGGTTGGAAAATTATTTCAGACCATAGTAGTTAAAAGCAATGAAGCCCTTGCAGTTTACCTAATATTCATCAAATTTAACAGGGGTTTTCCATAGCCGATATAAACCATACATAAAGGCACAAAAACTTCCGATCAAAAAAATATAAAACAAGATATTACTTACGCGCCAATGATCTTGTATAAATGCATAGCCCAGCATAATACCCAAGGTGGAATTGGAAAACATCCATAACAAAGTAAAGCCGATGCTATAGGTTATTCTATTTAAAAATGCAAGTACTTGTGGATCCATCTTAATACAATAGGTATGTCAAATAAAATGAAATAATATTCAAAAAATTAATCTAAACTTTGTTTGTTTGCTGCTGCAGCTTTCAATATTCTGTCAAATTGCGCAGGGGTTAAATCATTATAAAAATAATAAACCGGATCCACTTTAGCCCCTCTTTTAATAACTTCATAGTGACAATGCGGGCCTGTACTTTTTCCTGTGCTACCAATATAACCAATCACTTCGCCCCTTTTTACGGTCTGTCCCACTTTTGCTTTTACGCGCACCATATGTCCATATAAAGTTTGATAACCATAGCCATGATTGATCACCACTTTGTTTCCATAACCATCACTATTAAATCCTGCCGCCTGCACTACCCCATCTGCAGTTGCATAAATGGGCGTTCCCGAGGGTGCTGTAAAATCAAGACCTGCGTGTAAACGATAGTCCTTATATAAAGGATCAATTCTATAGCCATAGCCTGATGCAATACGATTTAAATTTTTATTGCTGACCGGCTGTATTGCAGGAATTGCCCTTAATAGTTTTTCTTTATTTTTTACCATGGTGCCAACTTCCACATAGGACTTATCCTGGAAGGCCGATCGCACACTCAAATTATTTAATTGTGCAATCATGTTAGATAACAGCGCCGAGCTTGATAAATTTTGAATCATACGAACCTCCTTCAACGCTTCCATATCCTTCAAACGGGCACTATCAGGTATTGGACTCGATTCAAAAATGGAACGGTAAACCTCATTGTCCCTACTTTCTAATTCCGTCATTTGCAACTCCAATTGCCTAACCCTATCTTGAATAACACTATAACTTGCTCTATAGCTTTCATTCTGTTGGCGCAATAATTTTTCCTTGGGAGAATCGATATATTGAAAAAGTATCGCAACAATAACCACCCCAGTAACAATGGACGCAGCAATAAATCCGAAAAGTTGAAGCAGCCTTACTTTAAGGGGTACTTCCACTTTATCAAACCTAAGTGTGTGGGTATTAAAGTGATATTTAATTTTCTTCATTTGAATTCACCGATTATTTGGCAAGTATGGCCATAAAAAAGCCCCAATTCCTTACCTTTGAGGTCATTAAAAAAAGCAACACAAATATAGCTTTTTAAGATGAACACTGCTTAAAATTCACCGACATGATGACCAGTTCAGAAATAAGACAACAGTTTTTAGATTTTTTTGCTTCTAAAGGCCATGCAATCGTACCGTCCGCTCCTATTGTGGTTAAGAACGATCCTACATTATTGTTTACCAATGCGGGGATGAATCAATTTAAAGATTATTTTTTAGGCAACCAAGTGCCTAGTCATACACGTATTGCGGACACGCAGAAATGTTTGCGCGTAAGTGGAAAGCATAACGATTTAGAGGAAGTGGGTGTGGATACCTACCATCATACCATGTTTGAAATGTTGGGGAACTGGAGCTTTGGCGATTATTTTAAAGGCGAAGCAATTGAATGGAGTTGGGAATTATTGACCAAAGTGTATGGTATTGATCCAGCTAAATTATATGTTACTGTTTTTGAAGGTGACGCATCTGAAAATTTACCAGCATCGAGTGAGGCTTTAATGCATTGGAAAAAATGGGTTTCTGAGGATAAAATAATTTACGGCAATAAAAAAGATAATTTTTGGGAAATGGGTGACACTGGACCATGTGGTCCTTGTAGTGAAATACATGTGGATATGCGTTCCGAAGAAGAAATTGCAAAAATACCAGGTCGTGATTTAGTCAACAAGGATCATCCACAAGTAATTGAAATTTGGAATAATGTATTCATACAGTACAACCGAAAAAAAGATGGCAGCTTGGAAGCACTTCCTAATAAGCATGTAGATACTGGTATGGGATTTGAAAGATTAGTAAGGGTCATTCAAAATAAAAAAAGCAATTACGATTCCGATGTTTTTACAGGGACCATTGATGCTGTAGCACAAATCACAGGAAAACAATATGACTTTAGCGATAGTAAACAAGCTATAGCATTTCGAGTTTTAGCGGACCATATTAGAGCGATTGCATTTACCATTGCCGACGGACAATTACCTGCAAATACAGGTGCTGGGTATGTAATCAGAAGAATTTTAAGAAGAGCAGTTCGTTATTATTACTCTTACTTGGATTATAAGCAACCCTTATTACACCAACTCATGCCCTTATTGGCAAAACAATTTGAAAATGTTTTTCCTGAATTAACTGGACAATTAGATTTTGTAACCAAAGTTGTGAAAGAAGAAGAGGAAGGATTTTTAAGAACATTGGAAAAAGGATTAAAGCGCATTGATGATATTGTAAAAACGCATCAAAAAGGAGCAACCATTGAAGGCAAATTAGTATTTGAGTTATTTGATACTTTTGGATTTCCAGTGGATTTAACTAGGTTAATTGCAAGTGAAAATGATTTGCTCATAGATGAAGCCGGATTTGAAAAAGAAATGTTGCAACAAAAAAACAGAAGTCGTGCAGCTACCGCCATTGATACTGGTGATTGGATACAAGTAACCGAAGACGCTGAGACTAAATTTGTTGGGTATACGCAAATGGAAACAAATAGTACCATCATTAAATACCGACATGTAAAAGCAAAAGGGAAAGAAGCATACCAATGGGTATTGAGCGAGACCCCTTTTTATGCAGAAAGTGGTGGACAGGTGGGTGATTGCGGTACATTAACTTTTGAAGATGGTACGATATTAGAAGTAACGGATACAAAAAAAGAGAATAACCTATTTATTCATTTCACGGACACCCTTCCAAATGTAATTGGCGAAAAAGTAAAAGCACAAGTGGCTATTACGCAAAGAAAAAATACGACACTTCATCACTCGGCAACACATTTACTACATGCAGCCTTAAGAAATGTATTAGGAAAACATGTTGCGCAAAAAGGAAGTTTGGTCAATGCAGAACAACTACGTTTTGACTTTTCTCATTTTGCTAAAATGACCCCAGAAGAAATTAATGCAGTCACTGTTTTAGTGAATGAAAAAATAAAAGCAAATATTCCAGTGGTGATTAATGAAATGGACAAAGCCGATGCCATTCAATTAGGCGCCATGGCTTTATTTGGAGAAAAATACGGAGATAAGGTTCGGGTAGTTGTGATGGATCCTACCTATTCTATTGAGTTATGCGGTGGAACACATGTAGGTCACACAGGCGAAATTGGTCACTTTATTTTAAAGGCGGAAGCTTCTGTTGCAGCAGGCGTAAGAAGAATTGAAGGCGTGGTGGGTGAAGCTGCGGAACTATTTTTAACAGAAGTAAAAGAAAAATTACACAAACAAATTGTGCAATTGTCTGAAGCATGTGAAAGTATTGCTACAAAAATAAATACCCAATTTAAAGCACCTGACTGGAATGAAAATACAAGTACGGATGTTTTAAATGATACCATCGTTTCCTTACAAACGAGTCAAAAAGAATTATCTAAAAAATTGGAAAGTCAGGAAGCTTTATTAGTCAATGAATTATTTGAAAAATATAGTACTGCATTTATTACGGTGAATGACACTAAATTTTTAGGGGTGCAATTACAATTGGGCAGCGCAGATCATTTGAAAAAAATAGCACAACAACTTGGCGCATTACACACTAATTCCGTAGTTGTATTGACCAGTAAAGTGGACGAAAAGGCGAATGTGGTTTTAGCAATTAGTGAACCCCTTGTCAACCAAAAAAACTGGCAGGCACCTCAAATTATTAAAGAAAAAATTGCCCCATTAATTAAAGGCGGGGGTGGCGGTCAAAAAACAATTGCAAGTGCTGGCGGACAGGATAACACACAGCTTGACAAAGTGATTGAAGTAATAAAAGCCATGCTTTAAATGAACTATCTTACTCATAATCAAAGCCTTATCAATATTTGATACCGCTTAATTTTTTGGGGCAGCGCACAAAAATCTTCAAATTGACTAAAATTTAACATTTGCGAATTGTTTCGTAGTTAATTAAATTCCCTACATTTGTTGGATAAATACATCTTTATTTAAATATAAAAATATGATCAAGCAAGTAACCAGTTTTTTAATGGCGTGTGTAATTGCACAAATAAGTTTTGCGCAAACAAGTGAAAAACAAAACTTAAAATTAGATCTTAGAAAGCCAA
>Ga0214919_10002210_pt1 | contig 30880 bp, 32 predicted proteins | sample LL1503_MetaG_FD_177994 | JGI IMG/M metagenome (GOLD analysis project Ga0214919, IMG submission 177994) | Freshwater microbial communities from Lake Lanier, Atlanta, Georgia, United States - LL-1503 | ecosystem: Environmental > Aquatic > Freshwater > Lake | place: USA: Georgia | collected... | reverse complement strand
AAAATATCGTTAGCGCCTCCCGGCGCATAAGGCACCACAATCTTGATGGCTTTGCTGGGCCAGGCACTTTGGGCCCAACCCAGGGCGGGACACAAAGTCAATAAAGAAAGCGCCGTGCTGGCCAGCCATTGGCGACGGCTCGCAAATTGAATCCATGTACACATCGTAGATCTACCTGTAAATAAAAATTGAAATGGAAATGAATTTAAATTTTGGTCACAGAGACCACCAACAAAGCGGCCTGACCTTCGTCCACTGCTTTCAAACAACGGGCGATGGCTGCGGGCACTTCATGCGCATGCGTCACACGCTCGCCGTGGGCGCCGAAGGCTTTGGCAACCTCTTCAAAGTGTCGCTTTTCGCCTCGAAGCCGGGCCTGAAAATTGTCAATTTTCGCAGCAGGCCCATCGGGATGAACACGCAGAACGGCTTCCTTGACAGCTTGCCATCCACCATTGTCAAGCACCACAGTGAAGATGGCCAGGCCCTGTGACTGCGCCACAGCATAGACCGAAGTTGGTGTTGAAAAATGGAATCCGCCATCACCTTCAATGTGCACCACACGGTCTTTTGGACGCGCCAATTTGACCCCCAACGCCATACCGCCACTGTAGCCCAAGCCACCGCCTGCGCCGCTCAAGAAACTCAAAGCTTCTGTGCGCATGATCTGCTGCAACACCGCTGGAGAATTGCGAATGGCCTCGTTGACCACCACATCGTTGGGCCTCAATTGCGCCCCAAGCTGCGCGCAGAACCAGGCCGGATTCAAGGCGTCGTCCGGACCCGGATCGAGTGCTGCAGCCGCCGCCCGCGCCTGGCGCTGCATGTGCAAAGGGGCCCATCCGGCCATGCGGGTGGCCACTTTTTCTCGATAGACGTCATCAGACAGGGCCAACACGGCTTGATAGATATCGTGCAAGGCCAGAGCGCAATCGGCGGGCCAGCGCACGTCACTGGCAAAACCCCAGACCGGAAAATCCTTCTTGATCGGGTCCACATCAATATGCACCCATCGGGTGTCTTCTCTTGGGCGGGTCTGGTGGGTCAGCCAGGGCACATCAATGTCCAGCATCAAACCCCAGTCGGTGTCGGGCAACAAGGGCGTCGGATCAAACCCAAAAAAACATGGCGACGTGCGCGGCATACACAGCCAACTGGGGCTGAACTCCACCACCCGAATGCTGCACAACTCAGCCAGTGCTTGCAATGCGCGCACGGCCTGCGGCTTGCGACCCAAATACGAGGTGATGATCAGTGGATTTTCAGAAGCCATCAATTCTTTGGCGATTTGCTGAGTCGCCTCTGACGGCAAGGTTCCCATGCGGGCAGGACCAAACCGTTCAGCCGGGTAAGATTTGACTTCCTCAGGCGCCCAATTTTCAATCAGTGTTTCGCGCGGCAAGGTCATATAGACAGGACCGGCAGGCTCTGTGTGCATCACACTGTGGGCACGACGCACCACTTCTTTGGCCACCACCCCGGAAGGTAAGTTGTACTCCCATTTCACATAGGGCCGTACCAAAGATCCCATGTCAAACGGGTCTTGTACATAGTGAACATAGTTGTCACGGGCACCCGCCACTTCGCCGTGCAAAGCATAAGGGGCTTTACCCGCCATCAACATCACGGGTAAACGTGCCCGCATCAGGTTGTGCATACCCATGGCCGCATTGGCCGTTCCGGCGTCCACATGCACCATCACCCCCTGCCCTTGTCCGGTGACTGCGGCATACCCCGCAGCCATGTGAATCGCCACATTTTCGTGAGGGCACAGCACCACCTCAGGCATGGCTTTCCCCTCAGATTGCAATCTGGCCATCTCGTCAATCAAGGTGACATGGTCAGTGCCTAAATTGGAAAACAGGTACTTTATACCTGTTTCCTGCAGGCCCTCCAAAAAATAACGGGCCGTGGTGTGGCGAACTGGGGTGGACTTCACAGGGTTCATCAGTGCATTCAGTCAGTGAGCTTGCAATCAAAATACCAGAGCATGCGTTCGAGCAATATACTTTAAATATGAGGCATCCCTCACTTACTGCCAAGAGGGTCCAACCCTGAAACGGCGTGCGTTTTACGCCAGTCCAGAGGTCACATCGCGCCATCCGTTGGATCAAAAAAGATCGCCACCTGTTCCAAGGTGACAGACGGCTCGACAGGGTGGTGGTTGAATGTGAACTCAAAGTTAACCCCAAGGAGCAAATACCATGGTCAAATCTCTTCAAGGACAAGTCGCCTGGATCACTGGGGGTGGCAGTGGTATCGGGCTGGCCGGGGCGATGGCGCTGGCCAAGGCGGGGGCTCACGTGGTCATTTCGGGGCGTACCCAAGCCACCAATGACAGCGCGTTGACCACGCTGCAAGCCATCGGCAATGCTGAAGCCCTGTTGCTCGACGTGGCAGACAAACACGCGGTACAAGCTGCGGCAAAGGGCATTCTGGCCAAGCACGGGCGAATCGACATGCTCATCAACAGCGCGGGCACCAATGCCACGCAGCGCAACTTTGATGTGGTGACCACGGATGCTTGGGACGATGTCGTTGCCATTAATTTGAACGGTTCCTTTTACTGCGTTCATGCCGTGCTGCCAGCCATGCGGGCTCAAAAAGGCGGATTGATCGTGAACGTCTCGTCATGGGCTGGCCTGTATGCCTCCAAGCTGACCGGTCCCGCCTACAACACCACCAAACGTGCGCTATTGGCCTTGACCGAATCCATCAACATGGAAGAATGCCAGTATGGCATCAGAGCCACATCCTTGTTACCAGGTGAAGTGGCCACGCCCATCTTGGACAAACGCCCCACTCCCCCGACGCAAGAACTAAGAGACCGCATGGTGCAAACCCAAGACATGGGCCAGGCCTTGTTGTTCCTTGCGCAGATGCCTGCTCGAACCTGCATCAATGAATTGGTTATTTCACCGACCCTCAATCGGTTTTATCTCGGTGGCTTGGAAGCCCCCCCAGCCCGCTAAAGCACGAAGGCCCATGACGAAAAAAATCGTTTAGCCTTTTTCTTCATTTCTCTTGGAGTCCATACATGTCTGAAGCCATACCCTACACCCCGCCCTCCGTCTGGACCTGGAACAAGGCCAATGGGGGCCGTTTTGCCAACATCAACCGTCCGATTGCAGGCCCGACGCATGAGCAAGACTTGCCACGCGGCAGGCACCCGTTTCAGTTGTATTCGCTGGCCACACCCAACGGCGTGAAGGTCACCATCATGCTAGAAGAGTTGCTCGCGCTCGGACACCACGGCGCCGAGTACGACGCCTGGTTGATCCGCATCAATGAAGGCCATCAGTTCAGCAGTGGTTTTGTAGGCGCCAACCCCAACTCCAAAATCCCGGCCTTACTCGATTGCAGTGGGCCAGAGCCTGTGCGGGTTTTTGAGTCTGGCGCGATTTTGTTGTACTTGGCCGAAAAGTTTGGCGTCTATGTGCCCACTGAGCCTGCCAAACGGGCGGAATGCATGTCATGGTTGTTCTGGCAAATGGGCAGCGCACCTTACCTGGGGGGCGGCTTTGGTCACTTTTTTGCCTATGCACCCATCAAAATCGAATACGCCATTGATCGTTTTGCGATGGAGGTCAAACGGCAAATGGACGTTCTCAACCGTCGCCTGGCTGAAAGCCGCTATGTGGGTGGCGATGACTACACCATTGCCGACATCGCAATTTGGCCCTGGTACGGCGGCATGGCTAAGGGCCAGCTGTATGAAGGCGGTGAGTTTTTGCAGGTGCAGGAATACACCCACGTCATCCGCTGGGCTGACGAGATCGCACAGCGCCCCGCCGTGAAGCGGGGCCGCATGGTCAATCGGATCATGGGGCCTCTGAACACGCAACTGCACGAGCGCCATGACGCCAGCGATTTCGAAACCCAAACCCAAGACAGGCTGCAAGCCGCAGCCCCCAAAGCATGATTACCCTGTACGACTGCGCCACCGCCCCCAGCCCTCGCCGCGCGCGTTTGCTGCTGGCCGCCAAGGGCATTGCCCATGACACCGTCGAGGTCGATTTGCGCAGCGGTGAGCAACTGAGCGAGGCTTACCGGCAAATCAACCCCCAGTGCACCGTGCCCGCCTTGCGCACCGAAGAAGGCGCTGTGCTGACCGACAACGCCGCCATCGCCGCCTACTTGGAAGCTCGCTACCCGGCAGTGCCCATACTGGGCGTCACGCCGCAGGACAAGGCCGAAATCGCCAGCTGGCAGTGGCGCATCGAGTTTGAAGGCTTGATGCCGATTGCCGAGGTCTTGCGCAACACCTCGCCAGCCATGGTGGACCGCGCCTTGCCGGGGCCGCACAATTACGCGCAGATCCCGGCCCTGGCCGAGCGGGGTTTGGCCCGCTTGCAGCATTTCTTTGTCACGCTCAATGACCGTTTGGAGGGCCGCGAATTCGTTGCCGCCAACCAACTGAGCTTGGCCGACCTGACCGCCGTGGTGGCGGTGGACTTTGCCCGTGTTGCCAAGGTCAAACCCGATGAGCGCCACCCCCACCTGCAGCGCTGGCGCGAGGCCATGGGGCAAAAATCCTTCATGTGCTAGCGGGCCAGCCCTGCGCCAGTCCATGGTTTCGCTGCGCAGCAAGCCCTGTTAGTAAGCACTGTTAGCAAGCACTGGCAGCAAGCCCTAGGAGAAAGAACAGAAATCTGTTACTTTGAGCGCAGGCCGCACTTGAGCGACCCCCGTGATCACGCAGGAGTCGACACCATGAAGCAATTATTTCAGAATGACTTTATTTTGGAAGAGGGAATCCTCCCTTCCAAGGTGTGTCGAAATTGGGCCAAAACCATCTTCCAACACCCGAAGATTTTTGGCCCCGATGTGGAGCCGCACTATGGCCAGATGGCGGCCTTCTACGGCATGATCGAAGCGGGGCTCAACGAGAGCTACTTTCGCTATGCCGCCGAACACAACCAGTTCTTAACCCAGCATTTCCCCGAAATCGAAGACATCATTTCCTTTGCCGGGCAAAAAATCTTGAGCCACTCCGGTTTGGCGCCCGATGCGCTGCCCATAGTGCCCCGCGATGCCCAGTACTTTTTAATGGCAGGCTTCAATTTGCAACTGGCCACTTGGGATTTGTACAACATCCATACCGACACGGAAGGCTTGATTCAATACCCCGAGAGCATTTTCAATCCCGACACTCGGGCCTACTCCTGCATCATCTCCATCCAGCGCACGGCGCAGCACACCGAAAAACGGGGCGGCGATCTGGACATTTGGCGCGAACGCTATTTGGCGCATGAGCTGGACAGCTTTTACAAAGCCGACGGTGTGCATCCAAAGTCCAAAGCAAACCGCTTCAAAATCCCGTATGAAGAAGGCAATTTGATTGTGTTTGACAGCTTCATGCCACACGTGGTCTTGCCCTTCAAGGTCAAGAAAAAGCAAGACCGCCGAATTTCATTTGTGGTGCACTTCAATTACCGAAAGACCACTGAAAAAAATCCATATCCGCACCTGGAGTTTTGGTACTGAAAAACGACGTCTCAGGTGTCTAGCGCGGCTTTGTAAATGGAATGAATCGGGTGCGACATCACGCGGCGCAGCATTGGCTCGAACTCCGTCATGGGCAAGGTGTCGTAGGCGGCATCAAAGGCAGGTTCGTCATACAGCGCAATGAACTCCTCAGTGCGTGCGTAGTGTTCATGGCCTTGGAACATATCGCGCATGTTGCGGTCCATGCCCAGGTGGTGAAAAAAGTGATAGCCCTGAAAAATGCCATGGTTTTGCACCATCCACAAGTTGGCTTCTGAAACAAAGGGTTTCAGGATGGCGGCAGCGATGTCGGGGTGGTTAAAGGTGCCCAAGGTATCGCCAATGTCATGCAGCAAGGCACAAACCACATACTCCTCATCCCGTCCGTCTCGTAAAGCGCGGGTTGCAGTTTGCAGGCAATGGGTATAGCGATCGACCGGGAATCCACCGTAATCGCCATCCAACAACTTCAAGTGCGCCAGCACGCGGTCAGGCAAAGATTGACTGAAGTGCATGAACTCAGACGAAATAAGGGCCCAATCGGCTTGGGTGCTGTCTTCCATACGGGAAAATTGGGCGCGAGCGTTCATCGAAACTCCTGTGATAACTTCAGCATAACGCAGATTAAAGTTGGTATTGCGCAGCCAGCTTCAAAAACCCGTTCACATCCGGATCCAAACCGGTTTCTTCGCGCAGTATACGGCCCACCGGTTCGGCCAATTGCGCAGCCAAAGCGGCATCTAAAAACAACAGACGCGAACGACGCGCCAGCACATCTTCAACATGCACTGCATATTCATACCGTGCCGCAAAACGAACCATCGCCTCAGTCAATCCCTGAGTCAAGAACACGTCGTGACCTGGCAATTGCTGTACCCATATCTGCTCTGAACCATATGAATGCAAGCCCTGCGGTGCACTTAAAGGCTGCGGCGCAATGGACGTTGTCTCAGCACCGACCAGGGGCAAGTGATCTGTATGAGCTTGGCGAGATGGGAGTAAACCACTGTCCGCACATTTTTGTAAGACGTCTACGGCTATGGCGCGGTAGGTGGTCCATTTGCCGCCCGTCACCGTGACCAGCCCCGAGCGACTGACCAACACGGTGTGCTCACGGCTCAAACCTTTTGTGTTTTCACCCTCGTCATCTGGCGGCTTGACCAAAGGTCGCAAACCTACCCAAATGCTTTTCACATCACTGCGCTGAGGGGCCACACGTAAATAACGCGCCGTTTCACGCAAGATGAAATCGACTTCTTCTTCAAAAGCCAAGGGCTCCGTCGCCAAATCTTCGCGCGGTGTATCCGTCGTGCCCAAAATCACTTTGCCTAACCAAGGCACCGCAAACAGCACCCTACCGTCGTCCGTTTTGGGAATCATCAATGCCTTAGCGCCAGGCAAAAAATGAGCATCCACAACGATGTGCACGCCTTGGCTGGGCGCAACGATGTGCTGATGCTGACCGTCCTGCGCCCGCAGTGCATCGACCCACACGCCGGTGGCATTGACTACGCAGCGTGCGTAAATCGAATAGGCTTTTCCAGTTAGTACGTCATCGCAGGCTACCCCTGAGACCTGGCCCTCTGTGAATAGCAATCGCGACACCTTCATGTAGTTGAGCAACAGCGCCCCCTCGCGGGCAGCTGTTCGCGCCAGGGCAACCGCCAACTGCGCATCGTTAAACTGACCATCCCAATACTGGACGCCGCCACGCAGACCCTTTGGCTGAATCGAAGTCAAGGCGCTTCGTGTTTCGTTGCGAGACAAAAAAGTCGTGGGGCCCAGGCCCGCTTTTCCGGCCAAGGCATCGTAGATTTTCAGACCGATGCCATAAAAAGCAGACTCCCACCATGTGTAAACAGGCACCACAAAAGCCAAGGGCTGGGCTATGTGCGGCGCATTGCGCAGTAAAGTAATGCGCTCATGCAAAGCCTCACGCACGAGCGCAATATTGCCTTGGGCCAAGTAACGTACGCCGCCATGAACCAATTTGGTCGAGCGCGATGAAGTGCCTTTGGCAAAATCATCAGCCTCCACCAGCACCACACGCAAGCCGCGCGCAGCCGCGTCCAGGGCCACGCCCAATCCTGTCGCGCCACCACCGACCACCGCCAAGTCATAAACCTCCTGTTTTGTTTGCGACTCATGCAGTGCAAGGGTCAGCTGGTGACGAGGGGTCAAAAGAGGCGGAAGCAAGTTCATGAAAGGCCGTACGATGCAGATCTGCTATTTTGCTTTAAAAAAGCAGATCCCTTTCAGTCCATTTGACGGCAAAATCCAATCCACCGACCACACGAGTTTGAAGCATGACTTATATCCTGGCCTTGGACCAAGGCACCTCGAGCACCCGCGCCATTGTTTTCTCTGAACAAGGTCTTATTGTGGCCCAGTCCCAGCAGGAGTTGCCGCAGATCTTCCCTCAGCCCGGTTGGGTGGAGCACGAGCCGATAGAAATTTGGCGCGCTCAACTGAGCACCCTGAAACAAGCCCTGGCTTTAGCAGGCATTCAGGCGCGGGACGTGGCGGCCCTGGGCATCACCAATCAACGTGAAACCACCGTGATTTGGAACCGGCAGACGGGTCTGCCCATCCACAACGCCATTGTCTGGCAAGACCGACGCACCGAACCGGCCTGCACCCTGCTGCGTGAGCAGGGACTGACCGATGCCATCCAAGCCAAAACTGGATTGCGGATAGATGCGTATTTTTCAGGCACCAAATTACAATGGATGTTGGACAATGTGGACGGCGCCCGCGCCATGGCCGAGCGGGGAGATCTGTTGTTTGGCACCATCGACAGTTGGTTGATGTGGCAACTCACTGGCGGCGCTGTTCATGCCACCGATGTGAGCAATGCCTCGCGCACCATGCTGTTCAACATCCACACCAACCAATGGGATGCCGATTTGCTCCAGGCGCTGCGGATTCCGGCCAAGATGATGCCTCAAGTTCTGCCATCAAGCAGCCTATTCGGTCACGTCAAGACTGATTTACTGGGTCATGCCATCCCCATCGGCGGGGTGGCAGGTGACCAGCAAAGCGCCTTGTTCGGTCAAGCCTGCTTCGGCGCGGGCATGGTCAAAAACACCTATGGCACCGGCTGCTTCATGCTGATGCACACCGGAGATCAGGCCATGCATTCTCACAACGGACTCATCGCCACCAGTGCAGCGCAAATCAACGCCCAGGCCCAATTCGCATTGGAAGGCAGCGTGTTTGTCGGCGGCGCGGTGGTGCAGTGGCTGCGCGACGGCTTGCACGCCATCAAAAGCAGCAGCGAAGTTCAAGCCCTGGCCGAAAGCGTGCCTGACTCTGGCGGCGTGATGGTCGTACCCGCCTTCACTGGCCTGGGCGCACCATATTGGAAGCCCGATGCCCGAGGCTCCATCACCGGCCTGACGCGCGGCAGCACTGTGGCCCACATTGCGCGTGCAGCCTTAGAGAGCATTGCCTTCCAAAGCGCAGCCCTGCTGCAGGCCATGGGCCGTGACTTGGCCTCGGCCGGTCAGGCGCGGGTAAAAGAAATGCGTGTAGATGGCGGCGCTTGCGTTAACAATTTACTGATGCAGTTCCAGGCCGATTTACTGGGTATCGAGGTGGTTCGTCCCGAGGTGATCGAAACCACGGCTCTGGGTGCTGCCTACTTGGCGGGACTGTCCACGGGGATTTACAGCAGCACGCAAGCCTTGAGTGAATTGTGGCGGGTTGAACGTCGCTTCTCCCCCGAAAAGCCGCCCGCCTATGCGCAGGAATTGATGGCCCAGTGGGAGCATGCTGTTCAGAAAACCGTGCTCTGAATCGGGCGTTGGAGGCTCAGTGCTGAAGGGCTGAGTGCTCAGAATCAACGCTGCGGTTTCGCCCAAGCCTCGTAACGCGCCTTATTAGCCTCGTCAGGCGGGTACAAACCAGGCAGCTCAGCGCCGTTGTTGACCTCGTTCATGATCCAGCCCTCAAGCCGCTCTTGCTCCACCGCCGCCTCCACCACCGCATCCAGCAAGCCGGCCGGGATCAGCACGGCGCCATCCGTGTCCACCACCACGATGTCGTTGGGGAACACGGCCACACCGCCGCAAGCAATGGGCTCCTGCCAATTGACAAAAGTCAAACTGGCGACCGACGCCGGCGACGCTGAGCCTTGGCACCACACCGGCAGGCCTGTGCCCACTACGCCGTCCATGTCACGGATCACGCCGTCGGTTACCAAACAGGCAACGCCGCGCTTTCGCATGCGTGCGCACAAAATATCGCCAAAGATGCCGGCGTCTGTCACGCCCATGGCATCGACCACGGCGATACAACCCACTGGCATGGCCTCGACCGCTGCGCGGGTCGAAATGGGTGCGCCCCAAGAGGCAGGGGTGGCCAGATCTTCACGCGCGGGTACAAATCGCAAAGTAAAAGCGCGGCCCACCACACGCGCTTGCCCGGGCTTCAAAGGTTTTGCGCCTCTTATCCAGACATTGCGTAAGCCTTTCTTAAGCAAAACTGTGGTCAAAGTTGCCGTGGTAACACCCGAAAGTTTTTGCACTGTGACTGGATCGAGAGGGAGTGATTCAATGCGCATGTTCGCTCCTTGAATTCAAGCTGCTTGTCTTTAGATAGGCTTGGCCAGGTAGACCGCTTCACGGCCCACAATGGCTTCGCGTGCGGGCATCAGAATGGTGCACTCATCACACAAGGCCCGAATCTCCTGCCCTCCTTGGGTGGCGATCAATTCATCTTTTTGAAAAACTTCAAAGCCTTTCACCGGTTTGACAAATCGGAAATCATCCGAAGTGATCATGCAGGTCTGAAGCAACTCAAAGCGCTTCGCAGGCAAGGCAGGTGCTGGATTGGGCGCAGCGATCAGCCCAAAGTGGGCGAGAAAACCCAGCGTTGAGGCCAGCGCCACATCACCAGTCGCTTTCTTGAAGTGCTGACCACACTCCACCACCATGGCCGCGCCATGATGGTGCGGCGTGCCCCATGCACCATACTGAATCAATGGCGTGCCCGAGCCCAAGCCATTGGGCATGACCAAATGAATTTGCGGCGTGCCCACGCTCAAGGCCACCTGGCCATTGCGTTCATCAGCGGGGTAGACCCAAAAAGGTTCAACGTCCTGTGCCGTTGAATGGATGTCCAGCACATGGTCAGCGGCGGTTACCACGCCGCGCATGGCCCGTGCACGTCGCAACTCGGGACTGTCATCGACCCCATCCAACAACTCAGCCGACCAGATGCGGTTCATGTTGTGTACGATTTGTCGGCTGTCAAAGGGGTTGACCGGGTCAAAGCTTTCATAGGCCTCGATATTCGCAAAGCTCAAAGTCAAAGTGCCCCTCAAGGGCCTCACCTGCGTATCGAGCAAATGCGTGACAACCGTCATGCCACAAAACTCGTTGCCATGCGTCAAAGCATTGATCAACACGTGGGGGCCGGGACGGCCTGATTCAAAGCGGTGCACGTAATCCACACCGGTATTGCCTTGGCGGTAGGCGCTCAGGTCGCGAGGCATGACCTCAATGGCGTCGAAGGCGTTCATGTGTTTGTTCCAGTGGTTTGCGAGCGCCTCGCATCGCGCAGCATAAACAGGTAAAGTCCCTCGACTTTTTCTCGTGCCCAAGGGGTTTTGCGTAAAAATTTAAGACTGGACCCCATACTCGGATCATGCGTGAAGCAACGCACGGGAATGCGAACCCCCAGACCTTCCCACCCGTAGCAGTCCACCAACGCAGTGATGATGCCTTCTAATTTGATGCCATGAAGCGGGTTTCGTGCTTGTGTGATCTGCGGCGTCACCAGTGGATCGGGCTCTGTCATGCTTGATTGGACCTGCTGTGTGAAAGGATTATTTCAATTCTTTCAAAGGCAACTCTCCGCCACCGGGGATCGGCGTCCGGTCCACATTCAGCACCATCGACACCAGCACGTAATAGCCATTGACGGCAATCAGATCCATCACGCCTTGTTCACCAAATTTATCCACGACGGCTTTGTAGCTTGCATCGCTTACTTTTTTCTGGGTATGCAATTCGTGGCAAAAGTTGTAGACAATTTCTTCATCTTCTTTCATCCCTGTGGGCCGCTTGCCTTCAGCCACTGCGGCGGCCACATCGGGACTCAAACCCGCTTGCAACGCCAACCGGTGGTGTGCAAACCACTCGTATTGAGAGGTCCATTGACGGGCCGTGATCAAAATAGCAAATTCATTCAAACGCGCGCCCATGGTGCTTTTGAAGCGGATATAGGTGCCCACTTTTTGCAAGTGATCACCCAGTTCCGGGCTGCGCAAAAAGACATTGAATGGACTGCCTAACGATGCGCTATTGGCCGCAGAGCCAGGCACAGAGGCGCGTGGACCAGAACGAATATTGTTGGCCAGTTCCTTTTGAGCGGCCGTCATTTCACTGTCCGACAAAAGCGGGAAACGGCGCCCATCCGAAGGCGTTTGCGCCAGCGCTGTTGAAATCAAAATTGCCATAGTGACTGCCCCTGAAAGACCATTTTTTGCAAGCGTATTGAACATAGGATTCTCGTTGTAAATAGTGAAAGACTTTGTTGAGTAAAAGGATCGATTTGTAATAAGGCCCCTTCGGAATGGATTTCTGAAAAGCGTGAATCCGCGCTACAGGCAGATCCGTTGTGCGGGGTCAGCCTCTGGAAAAGGCCAATTGAGCAACTCCGCCAAACGGTGCACAACCCATTGGGATTCGGGCAAGGTCACCACCGACCCCTCCGCTTGCAATCCAATGAGGCACTGTATCAGCACGTCTTGCTCGGTAATACCCAAGGTGAATTGCATGTTTTGTGCGGTTTCCGTCAGCATGTTGGCCATATCTTCACAGAGTTCATAGCGGTTAGAAACCTCGGCACGTGATGCGCTGGGTTTGTAGCGTCCCGGCTGAATAAACAGCGTCATGAAGGACTCGGGGATGAATATTTGGTTATCTTCTGACATGCACGGGTTTATTCTAACGAGAAGCCCTTACCAATGCAGTATTCTTAACTTCAATGAAGACCACTCCGGAATTACTGGACTCTATCGCCTTGGTCACGCAGGCGCAGGCGGGTACCGTGGTGGTGACTGGTTCACACGGTGGAAATTCTGCTGCACAGTTTGTATTGGCCTTGGACAGCAAACCTTTTGCGGTCATGTTCAATGACGCTGGAGGTGGCAAAGACGATGCGGGGCGCGTTGCTTTGGGCTTACTGCAAACAGTTGGCGTCATGGCCGTGACCTATGCGCACACCAGTGCACGCATTGGAGACGCCGAAGATGGCTGGCACCACGGCGTGATCAGCGCTGTCAATGCTATTGCGCGAGTGCACGGTTTGCATGAAGGCCAGCATGTTTCCCTTGCCGTGTCGCACCTGCTGACCCTTCAGGGATGCTAAAGTCATTCCCTCTTCAAGTGTTTTGAAAGCCCCGATGCCCCACGACCACAACACGACGCATACGCACACCGACTGGAAACACGATGGTGTGAGGGTCGTTCCCGGCGACCAACTTGATGGCAACGTCCCTTCAACCCCCGGCATGGACCGAAAAGCCGCTATTAACTTTGCCCGCGTAGGTGCTGAAAAGTTATGGGCTGGCACCGTACACATCCATCCCAATGCCAAGACGGGAGCCCACCACCACGGCCCCTTGGAAAGTGTGATTTATGTGATCAAGGGGCGTGCCCGCATGCGCTGGGGCGATGCGCTCGAGTTCACCGCAGAAGCTGGCCCCGGGGACTTTATTTACGTTCCGCCCTATGTACCGCACCAAGAAATCAACGCCAGCGCCGATGAAATGCTGGAATGTGTTTTGTGCCGCAGTGATGGTCAAGCAGTCGCTGTCAACCTGGACATTGATCCGGTTGAAAAACCGGAAACCGTGCTGTGGATCGATCCGACGCACCCGCAGGGTGGTGTGTAAAGCACGTCGCCGACCTTAACTGCCTGTCAACTCTGTCATCGCTTGCCCCAGGCCGATCGCCAGAATGCGCTGAAGCCAGTGGGTCACTCGCGAGGTCCAGATCGAATTGTTAGGCAGTTCGTTTCCCCAGATTGCGGGCATTCCTAAAAATGCCTTCACTGTTGCGCTGGCATCATGGCGGTGCAGCAGCGCAGTCGACTGCAGCTCGGCACGGTTCGGATCTTTGAGTACATAAGTTTTGCCTTGCTCGTCCTCACCTTGGCAGTAACGCATCCACGCTGCAGTTGCCAGCGCCAAATGGTCGACTTCGCCACCGCGTGACAATTGCGCCTTGATCGATGGCGGCCAGCGCTGTGGGATTTTCAGCGAGTTGTCTGTCGCAATTTGATGAACGCTGTGCTTGAGCGCCGGGTTGGCAAAGCGGTCGATAAGGGCGTCGCGGTAGGCTGTGATATCGGGGCGCGCAAGTCCCAGCATGATTTCCTTGGTGATAAGCGCGTGGACATAAGCGCGTAGGTTTGGCTTTGCCACGCAGTCACTGATCGTAGAGAGGCCCATGACAGCGCCAATGCAGGCCAAGGCGGAATGGCTGCCATTGAGCATGCAGAGCTTGGCCTGCTCGAAGGGCTGCACTTCAGTCACAACCTTGACGCCTACCCCCGCCAAGACGGCTGAATCCGACGGGTCAGCAAAATGGTTCTCAATCACCCACTCCCAAAAGCCTTCGGTGCCAAGGGCGCACCTGTCGCTTACACCTAGCGCCTCAGCAGCCTCTTGAAGCCGTTCGGATGTGGCTGCCGGAACAATTCGGTCGACCATGCTGTTGGGGAAAAAACACCAGGTACGAATCCATTCTGGCAACGAAGCATCGACCTGCTGGGCATGTTCTGCACAGAGCGCCTGCAACTTGCGGCCGTTATCATTGAGATTGTCACACGAAGCCACAGTGATTGCACCGGCATCTGCGGCTCGGCGAGCGGCAAAACCCGCCACCAGCAAGTCTGCCAGCTCAGGTCCATAGCCCTTTTCGGTGACGGTGAGAGTCACCCAGCGTGTCGCCGGCGAAGCCAGTGCCGCCACCACCTGCTGGCGTTCCCGCGCGGCGACGCAGGTATGCAAAACGGAACCCACCACAGCCCACGAGCGCCCCGTGTAGTCGTTGATTTGAACTGAATACAAACCATCCTGCGTGGCCAAGTTGTCCGCTACCTGGGTTGAATGCATCGCCACACCCAGCACACCCCAGCGACTATCGCCTTGTTGCATCAGCGTATCGAACACCATGGCCTGGTGCGCTCGGTGAAAGGCACCCAGCCCGAGATGGACCACGCCGGGTATCACGTTGGTTCGTGCATAGCTTGGACGCGCTAATGGTTCGCCCACAGGGTGATGCAGTGTCTGCAGCGAATCGCAGTTCAAAGGTTTACGCATTTTTTTCCTTTGGCTGTAAAAGCTGTTGGGCTGATTTAGTTCATCTTAGGCAAAATGGATCTTTGGATGGCGGTCAATCACCGTTAAAGTGTGAGCCCTGCAAAGCGCATTGGAATATCGGGTTGATTTGCCTGAAACAGTTACGCCCAGTTAACACTGGCATGGATCATGATTCACTGTCATTCAACAAAGCATCAATGAACGCTTTCGAAGTCAGGCGCTCAACCCACCACTTTAAGGCTCGACCGTTTTCCCCCGAACGCCAGGCCAGACTGCTTTGACTTGGTGGCCGTGGTGTTTTTACATCGAGTAAGGTGATCAAGCCTTTGCGCACCAGCGGGGATGCTACATGGGTCGATAAAAATCCACAGCCCAGGCCCATGAGAATGGCGTCGAGTTTGGTCGCAGGATCTGGCACCAACAAACGCTGCCTGTTCTCCTGAAGGCCATAAGGCAGCAGGGGCATGGCGCGGGTGGTGTCGCCAACCAGGATGGCCCGATGCAAAGCCAGTTGCTCGTTGGAAACAGGACCTTGCAGAAAAGCCAAAGGATGCTGGACCGCAACCGCCAAAACATAACTGGTTTCAAACATCAAAGTCGAATCAAAGCCCTCCCCGAAATGGACGGCCACCGGGGCGCCCACAATCAAATCAGCACGGCCTGAGGCCAACGCGTCCCAAGAACCCGCGGCCGCTTCGCGGCGGATATTCAACGAAGTTTGGGGTGCGACTTCCAAAAAATGCTGCACCTGTTGCATCAAGGGGGGCATGGGCACCACCTGATCGACGGTAATCGTCAATCGGGGCTCCCAACCCGTTGCAATGCTTTGCACTTCGTCATCAAAAGCATCGGCCCTGGCCAGCAAATGGCGGCCACTTTCCAAAAGGGTGCGTCCTTTGCTCGTGAAACGGGCTCGCTGGCCGGAACGGTCAAACAAGGTCAGTCCCAAATTTTCTTCGAGATTGCGTATCGCATGGGTAATCGACGAGGTGACAACACACAGTTCTTGTGCGGCATTGGAAAAGGACCCCTGCCTGTCAATGGCATCGAGGAGTCGCAAGCTTTCCAAAGAAATACGCTGTTGACGTTTGGTCATTGTTCAGTTCTATGCAAGACAAACTCCAAAAACATTCATTAGACGCACCAGCATGTGATCGATAAGCTCACTGAAAAATCTCAGGGCTTGACCGAAGTCAAACTCGCCTTTCAACCTTTGCCGTGATGAAAGTCTCATTGTCATGTTAACGGATCTGACATCAAAAAAAGCAAACCGAAACCAATTCGACAGGCGCACAGCCTTGACCGCCATCGCCTGCATCTCAGCCTTTCCGATGCTGGCCCAGGCGCAAAACTTTCCCTCGAAAGCGATTCGTCTGGTGGTCCCGGCACCCGCAGGATCCGGCCCGGACATTGACATCCGTCAAATCAGCAACAACCTCAGCGCCCTGCTGGGCCAACCCGTCTTGGTTGAAAATCGACCTGGCGCAGGTGGGCGCTTGGCCATTGATGCCGTCTTAAAATCCACTGACGGGCATACCTTTTATGTGGGCACCCCGGGTGTGACCACCATGGCGACCCTTTACCCACGACTCGGCTTTGATCCACGACGTGATCTGGTTCCAGTCAGTTTGGTTTCCGTCACCAATTTCACTCTGACCATCAACGCACAGTTGCCTGCGATGCGGGTAGCCGAATACATCAAATTGGCGCAGTCCGATAACAAATTTGCAAATTTTGGCACGTTCGGTTCCGGCTCCATCAACCATCTGCGTGCCGCGCAATTTGCGCAGATGTCCGGTTTTCAAGCCCATTACATCCACTACAGCACCAGCAGCCCCTTTACCGACCTGGCTTCCGGTCAGATTTCCGCCATGTTTTGCGCCATGCTTCCGGTGGCCGCCCAGGTCAAAGCTGGCAGGCTGCGCACATTGGCCACATCGGGCAAAACCCGCCACCCCATGATGCCGGAGGTTCCCACCTTCAGGGAACTGGGGTTGACCGACTTCGACCCGCAAGTCTGGATCGGTCTCTTAGCGCCCATTCAGACACCGACAGAAGCTGTCAAGAAAATGAGTTCTGCCATGGCCCAAGTGGCCCGCATGGCTGAGACCATCTCGCAACGCCAAGCGGTAGGCAGTGAATCGGTCGGATCAACGCCACAAGAGTTCGAGGCCTATTTGGAAATGGAAAGATTTCAGTTGACAGCCACCATCCAAAAACTAGGGCTGACCCTGGAATAAGCCATGCAAGTCCTACAAGTTCCTGTTTTGATTGTGGGCGGTGGCCCCGTCGGTATGCTGGGTGCGATCATGCTCGCGAAACGCGGGTTGTCTAGCCTGGTGGCAGAAAAATACCCCCGCAGGCTGGACGCACCCAAAGCCCACGCCCTGAATCCTCGCTCTCTAGAAATATGCGCAGCAGCCGGACTGTCGATGGATGCGCTGCATGCCGTTGCCACGCCCAGGCATGAAGGCGCATACGTGCGGATGGTCACCTCCTTGGTTGGGGCACAGATAGGTTGCCTGCCCTATGAACGCCAAGACGAAGCCCTACGCGCGCTCACACCCTGGCCATTGATCAATATCTCCCAACCCGCGTTTGAACACATTCTGGAACAGGCACTCACGCAAACCGAACAGGTCACTCTGCGCAAGGGCCTGGAATGGAGGGGCTGTGAACAACAGCAGGGCCAGGTTATTTCCACACTGTTTGACCGTGAAAGCGGCGAACCCGTGCAGGTCGTTAGCCGCTATCTGATCGCAGCCGATGGGGCCAGCAGCACTGTGCGTGAGCATCTGGACATTCCCATGCTAGGGCCCCAGGCGCTGCAGCACAACATGATGGTCCATTTTGAAGCGGACCTGCGCGAACTCCTGCATGAACGTCCGGCTATTTTGTATTTCCTGTTCGGTCCAGGTTCGAGCCGGGTATTGATTGCCTACGACATCGGCAAAACATGGGTGCTGATGCACCGATGCGACGCGCATGAAACCGTGGCCGACTTCGGACCCGAGGTTTGCCTGCAACTGATTCACATGGCCATCGGTTCGGACAAGCCCCATATCCAAATCAAGCATGTGCGCCCTTGGGTAATGTCGGCCCAGGTGGCTCAACGCTACGCCCAAGGCCGGGTCTTTCTGGCAGGCGATGCGGGGCACCGTTTCCCGCCATCGGGGGGGTTGGGCCTGAACACCGGCGTGGCCGACATCGACAACTTGACTTGGAAGTTGGCCGCCGTCGACAAAGGCATTGCCACCACAGGCATGCTGGACACCTACGAGTCAGAACGTCAGGGTATAGCCCAAACCAATATGCGGCAAAGCCTGAGCAATGCACAACGCATGAAAGTGCTGATGGACGTCTTGGGCTACCGCCCTGATGCACCAAACACTGCGGAGCAAATTACACAGCGACTGACAGATGCGCATGATCAAAAGGCAATTGAAGAAGCGGTGGAATACCAGCGCGAGCATTTCGACAGCCTGCGTTTGCAATTGGGCTATGCCTACGGCGGCACGTTGCAGCAAGACGATGCGTTGCCCATCAGCGAATTTCGACCCCAGGCCGTCGCAGGTGCCCGTCTGCCGCACCACCCCCTGGCCGATGGCCGATCCACACTGGACCTGGTGCATTTCTCGGACATGGCCTTGTTGTGCGGTCATGGTTCCCCTTGGACCGCAAACAGCCATCGACTGGGACCCTTTGTGCATTGCGTGGCGCAAGGCCGTGACTACACTATGCATGGCCATTTCCCCGACTTGATGGGTTTGTCCGACAGCGGCGCCTTGCTGGTGCGCCCGGATGGACACATCTTGGCAGTCGCACAGGCCTTTTCAGAAGACGCTTTGCAACACCTCCAAGACGCCTTGCAAAGCTACCTGCACCTGACGCCACTGCAGCTGTCGCCCTTATCCATAAACGTCACGATTTCGCCCCCTGAATGCACCCCTTAGGAGACTCATGATGAAGAATTTCAAACTCGCACTTCGTTCCATTGGCTACGGCGTATTGATTGGCTTGTCCTGGTTCAGTAGCCTGGCCATGGCCCAGGACTGGCCCAGCAAGCCGATCAAGTTCATTGTGCCGGTGCCAGCGGGCACAGGCCCGGATGTCGACATCCGACAAATCGGTAAAAATTTGACCCTGATCCTAGGTCAATCCATCGTGATTGAAAATCGCCCTGGCGCCGCCGCGCGCATCGGCGTTGAGGCGGCCATTCGCTCGGCGCCCGATGGCTACACTTTTTTGGTCGGCACCCCCAGCCTGACCACCATGCAAGCGCTGTATCCCAAGCTCGGCTTCGATCCTAAAAAAGACCTGGTACCGGTCAGTTTGGCCTCCATCACCAACTACACCCTGTCGGTGAATGCACAAGTTCCCGCCAAAACACTCCCGGAATACGTCAAACTGGCCAAGACCGATCCCAAGTACGCCAGCATCGGCACTCTGGGTATGGGCGCCATCAACCATCTGGCTGCGGCCTGGTTCAGCAACCTGGTCGGTCTGGACGCCAATTACATCCACTACAGCACCACCAGCCCCTTCACTGACTTGGCCTCAGGCCAGATACCCGTGGTCTTTGACGCCATGCTGCCTGTGATGGGCCAGGTCAAAGCCGGTCGGGTTCGCACCCTGGCCATTTCGGGCAAAACCCGTCATCCCCTCTTGCCGGACGTACCCACCTTTGCCGAAGCCGGACTGCCCACATTTGACCCCTTGGTGTGGATAGGCATCCTGGCCCCGGCAGGCACCTCGGGCGCCATCGTGAACAAAATGAGTGCAGCGGTTTCGCAAGTCGCCAAAATGCCAGAGACTGTGGCCGCTCGCAGGGATGTGGGCAGTGAATCGATTGGCTCCAGCCCTGAAGAGTTCGCTGCCTTTCTGGAGGGTGAGCGCAGCAAATGGAGCGCCGTTATCAAAAAAAACAATATCATGGTTGAATAAGTTTCAAACAGCACAAGGCAAGCGTCATGGACATGGGCATTCAAGGTAAAAAAGCGTTGCTGGCCGCGTCGACCAGCGGCTTGGGCCTGGCATGCGCCACGGCCTTGGCTCGTGAGGGTTGCATCGTTGACATCAACGGTCACGATGCCGAGCGGCTGCCTGAAGGCATCGACACGCCTTGACAAGTTTTTATTGCGCAAAAAATGGTCAATGAAAAGGACATCGATTTGGCACAGGCACGACGGCGCATCGCGCAGACCCTGGCGGCAAAACGCTTTGGGACTCCGCAAGAGTTTGCCGATGCTTGCGTTTTTTTGTGCAGCGCCCAAGCCGGCTTCATTTCAGGACAAAACCTGAAGCTGGACGGCGGCACCTATCCTGGACTGATTTAAAAAATGTCATCCAACTTCCGAGACTATCTCCGCCCAGCGGACGACCCCCGCATCGCTGGGCTGGCAGAACTCGATGCGTATTCACACGCTGACAGAATTCTGAATCACCCCATTGCCCACCAGCTGTTTGACCGCTGGCGCGAGCTTTACGAGCACACTGAATTCAAAGGCATTACCACCCAAGGTGAATGCGTGCCGGGACTGTTCACGCTGCAAGACGAACAAGCGCCTGTGCAAGCCAGTATTCTGGCAGTTGAACATCTGCTCCAAGGTTTGACCCCAGAACAAACAGAAATCGTCCAACATGCCCATGACGCAAGACAGTGGCGAGCTTGGATGAATCCTGAGGTCTACATGATGCGCTTTGGCTTGCGGCTTGATGAACTGCAAGCGCAGACCCGAGACGACATCCTGGCGGTCTTGCGCGCCAGCCTCAGTCCGCAAGGATTTGAGCGCGCCAGACAACTGATGAAGATCAATCATTTTCTGGGAGAACTCGTTCAAGCCCCCCGCATCTTGAATGAGTTCAGCTACAACTTCAACCTGTTTGGCAAGCCTTCTGCCACGGAACCCTGGGGCTGGAATTTTTATGGGCATCACTTGTGCCTGAACTGCCGGTTTATAGGCAGCCAGATGGTCTTGACACCCGTCTTCATGGGCGCGGAACCGCACGAGATCGATGTCGGACCGCTTGCAGGGATTGCTGTATTTGAGCAAGAAGAAAGTGGAGGACTGCAACTGATGCAGTCCTTGTCTATGGATTTGCAACAACAAGCCCAGTTGTACGCCCAGAAGCGCGATCCGGCCATGCCTGCGGGACGGGTTGCATTTGGCGATGAATTGACACTTACAGGCGCCTTTCAAGACAACCGCATCATCCCGGAAGAAGGGCTTTGTGCGCGGGCCATGCCCGCCGCGCAGCAAGCTCAGTTGTTGGCATTGATGCACACTTATTTGGCCTACCTGCCTGAAGGACCCCGGGCAGCGCGCATGCGCGAAAACCATGTCCATTTGGACAAGACCTGGTTTTGCTGGATCGGCGGCACCGATGACGAAAGTCCTTTTTATTACCGGATTCAAAGCCCCGTGCTGATCATCGAATTTGATCACCATGCAGGCGTGTTTCTGGCTAACCCAACGCCGGAAAAATTTCACATCCACACCTTGGTGCGCACGCCCAACGGCAACGATTACGGCATGGACCTGGTCCGCCAGCACTGCGAGTGCATGCAAAAATTCAGCTTACCCAGATAATCCCCCTGCCACCGAGGAACTTTCACCATGGCCAAAGTGCGCAATATTCTGTTCATCATGTGCGATCAGTTGCGCCGAGATTATTTAAGCTGTTACGGACACCCCACGCTGCCCACCCCGCACATTGACGCCCTTGCGGCACAAGGCACTCGCTTTACCCAGGCCTATGTTCAGGGGCCTGTGTGTGGCCCCTCGCGCATGTCGACCTACACAGGACGCTACGTCTCCAGCCATGGCGCCACTTGGAATTTTGTTCCGCTGTCAGTTCAAATCCCCACCCTAGGCGACTACATGCGCAGCGCTGGGCTGCGCACGGCGGTGATCGGCAAGACCCATGTTCTGCCGGATCTGGCCGGCTTGCAACGCTTGGGTTTGGTCGCCACAGAAGGCATGGGCCAGAGGCTGGCTGAAGGTGGCTTCGAGCCCTATGCAAGGCACGACGGCATCATCACCGACAGCAAAGCCCTGCAAAGCCAACCTGTTTATAACCAGTATCTATTGCAACACGGCTACAAGGGGATCAACCCTTGGCATGAATTTGCGAACTCGGCATTGGACGAGAGCGGACATTTGCAAAGTGGCTGGTCGATGCGCAATGCCCACCTGCCTTCGCGTTTGTACGAGTTTCATTCAGAGACGGCCTGGTGCACCGATCAAGCACTCCAATTCATACAAACACAAGGCGAATCGCCCTGGTGCCTGCACCTGTCCTACATCAAACCCCACTGGCCCTATATAGCGCCTGCGCCTTACCACCAGCGCTTTGATGCGCATGACGTTAAAGCCCCTGTGCGCACAGCGCATGAGCGCACTGACACACACCCGGTTTACAAAGCCTTTCGCAACCATGTTGAAAGTCAATCCTTTGCGCAGCAAAATGTGCGGGAACACGTGATCCCCACCTACATGGGCCTGGTTCAGCAAATTGACGACCACATCGGCCGTTTGATGGCGGGTCTTAAAGCACAAGACCGACTGAAAGACACCCTGATCGTTTTCACCAGCGACCATGGCGACTTGCTGGGTGACCATTGGCTCGGTGAAAAGGAAATGTTCTACGAAGCCAGTGCAGGCGTCCCCCTGATCATTGTGGACCCCTCACTGACCCATCAGGTGGGTGTCTGCGATGCGCTGGTGGAATCCATCGACCTGCTCCCTAGCTTTTTGGAGGTACTGAGTCAACCAGCGCAGCAGCAATGGCTTGAAGGGCAATCACTTGTGCCCTTTTTGCAAAAGGCAGAACCGGGCAAAGAAGCCGTCTTCTCGGAATTGGACTATGCGTTCTATCCCGCCGCCAAAGAGCTCCAATTGCCTGTCAATGAAGCACGGGCCACCATGGTGCGTACCCAGCGTTGGAAGCTCGTGGACTACCAAGGCTTTGAACCCCAGCTGTTTGACCTGCAGGAAGATCCCGACGAATTGACTGACCGCGGTCAGTCTGCTGAATATGCCAGCTTGCGCGCAGACTTGAAAGACCTGATCCATCAATGGCGCAGAACATTGCGAATTCGTACCAGTATGTCGGACGCGCAAGCAGAACAGGTGGCGGCACGACGAAACGCCATGAAAGACATCGTGATTGGTCAATGGTGATTTAAGCTTGCCATTCACCTCGGGCACCAGATGCCGCAAACTGGCCAGGATAAGCAGCAAACTGTCCAATGAATCCGGGAAGTCTTGCGAAGACACTGGGGCTAACACCACTTCAATTCAAGTTCAGTTGCCGCCAAAATACAAGCCGTCCAAGCGACCTCTTAACCGCAGGTAACCTCAGCATGAAATTTTGTCTTTCGCAAAGCCCCTCAAAATCGTTTTGGCGACACACCCAATGGGGCCTGTTCATTTTGCTTGTCAACTGGACGATGCCTGGCACCAGCCTGGCACAAACCTATCCAGACAAACCCATTAAATTTGTCGTGTCATTCACCGCCGGTGGAACAACGGACATTTTGGCCCGCGAAGTGGCCAACCAATTGACACAGCGTTGGAAAGTGCCCGTGGTGGTTGAAAATAAAGCTGGCGCCGCCGGCAATTTGGGTACCGAGATCGTTGGCCGCGCAGCACCTGACGGCTACACCCTATTGGTCAATTCATTTGGACCCATTGCCATCAATCCCACCTTGTTCAAAAACTTGAACGTCAACCCCCAAACCGAATTGCAGCCTATCGCGTTGATCGCCGAGGTACCCACTGTTTTGGTGGTTCCAACGACCATGGGCATCAACACCATGGCGGAATTCATGGCCTTCGCCAAAGCCAATGCAGGAAACATAAATTATGGTTCTACGGGCATCGGAACGGCCGCTCACATGACAGGTTATTTGTACAGTCTGCGCACCAACATCAATGCGACACACATCCCCTACAAGGGTGCTGAAGCCACGCGCGATTTGGTAGCGGGGCGCCTGCAGTACATGTTCGCTACCGTGCCTTCGGTCATGCAATTGATCAAAGCCGGGCAACTCAAGCCTTTGGCCATTTCAACCAAAATTCGTTCACGTGGTTTGCCCGATGTCGCCACTTTGCGCGAATTGGGTATTGACATGGCCACCGGCTCTTGGTTTGGCATGTTTGCGCCCAAACAGACCCCCATGGCCATTGTGCAAAAATTGAACCAAGAGGTCGTCAGTATTTTGGACGACCCCCAAATCAAAGCCCGACTGGTTGCGCAAGGGGCAGAACCCATCCCCATGTCAGTGCAAGAATTTACCCAATTCACTCGCAATGAATTCGAAAACTGGGCTCCGATTGTCAAATCCTCTGGAGCCAAACCCGAGTGAGGTCACTGCATTTATTGGTCTCTGCTGATGCGCTGAGTCGCTACAGGGAACGCATCTTCCACGTGGCCTTCACAGCGACTGGACCTGTTGAAATTAATTGGGTATTGCCAAGTGACCCCGCTGATGCGCACGCCCTGATTGACATGGCATTCATCTCGCGCGATGTGACCGGCAACTCGACCAAAACGAATATCTTGCCTGATCTGGCCAACTACTATGTGGCACTTCGCAGAGCGATGCGTTTGCAATGGGTACACAACCATGCATCCGGCACAGACCGGCCTATTTTTGCCGAGCTGTATGAACGCGGCGTCAGAATCACAAGCTCATCAGGTATCAACGCCAATCCTGTTGCCCATACCGCAGTTGGGGCACTCATCGCTTTGGGGCGAAAGTTCCCGGCGGTTTGGCAAGCACAACAAGACATTCGATGGGCGCCCATGATGTCCCATAAGGATTTGCACGACCTCGCAGGCCAAACAGCCCTGGTCATTGGCATGGGGCCTATAGGCCAAAAAATTGCGCGCATCCTTTCAGCCATGGACATGCATGTGGTGGGCGTTACGCGTGATACAACAAAACAAAGGACTTCGAAAGGATTCAATCAGGTTCTGGACTTTGAGTCTATGCAGCAAGCCATCCCTCACACGCAATACGTGGTGCTCGCTTGCCCACTGACGACTCAAACGCAGGGCTTGATCGATGCGGCTTTTTTGTCTCAACTTCCTCAGGGGTCTTTCCTGATCAATGTCGCACGAGGGCAGGTGGTAAATCAAAACGATTTGATTGAAGCTTTGCATTCACACTTAGGAGGTGCTTTCCTGGATGTCTTTGCAACAGAACCGCTGGAGACCGAATCCACACTGTGGCGCATGCCGAATGTGATGATCAGTCCTCATACCGCCGGCCATTTCTCGGGGCATGCTGAAAAGGTCGCGCAGCTTTTCATGCACAATTTAAACAACTATCTCACTGGGCAGCCCTTGCTCAATGAGTGGCAGCCATCTTAGAGAGTAATCACCATGAACCATTCGGGTCGTTTGCAATTACCCAGCCTGAAAACTGAAGTCACACCGCAAGAGTGGCAGGCCCGTGTGGATTTGGCAGCTTGCTACCGCCTCACCGCCCACTATGGCATGTCAGACATGATGGCCAACCACATCACCTTGCGCGTGCCGGGTCAAGAGCATGCCTTTTTGACGAACCCCTACGGCATGATGTACGAGGAGATGACGGCCTCTTGCCTGGTCAAAATTGACCACGATGGCGAGGTGCTTTACATGCCCGACTTTGGTGACTTGAATTACGGCCTGAATAAACCGGGATTTATTCTGCACAGCGCCGTGCACAAAGCCCGGCCCGAGGTCAATTGCATTATTCACACCCATACAGCAGCAGGGTTGGCGGTCTCGTCTTTAGCCTGCGGCATGTTGCCGATCAATCAAACCGCCATGCGCTTTCTCAATGTAAGCTACCACGACTACATGGGCGTGGTGTTGGACATGGCAGAGCAAGAAGTTTTGGTACATGATTTGGGCACCACAGACGCCATGGTCTTGCGTAATCATGGTCTGCTGACCTGCGGCCGCTCGGTTGGCGAGGCTTTTAATTGGATGCACCGGATGGAGTTGTCATGCCGCGCCCAACTTGCAGCCATGGCCTGCAACACCCCTTTGCAGCCGGTAAGCCAGCAGGTTCTGGACGAGACCTTCATGAACTACCAACCCCAAACACGCCGTCCCTTTGGCGTGATGGAATGGCCCGGACTGCTGAGGATGCTCGATCGCATGGACCCCAGTTTCAGGGACTGAATTGCGGGATCAATCAAGCAAAGGTATGCCGGCTCTTTTGATCACCTCGGCCAACTCACTGCGTTGAAGCCTGGTCGCTTGCGCCATGTCTTGACCGAACAAAGGAGCTGGCGGCATACCGCTGCGCTCGAAATACTCTTTCATATCGGCATCGTTCATGGCAGGCCGCAAAATCTTGATCATCCTGTCAATGATTTCAGCAGGCGTACCTGCAGGTGCGTAGACACCCAACCAGTTCGTGAAACGCATGGTGGGCATGCCCAGTTCGGCCGTTGAAGGCACATCCGGCAAAACAGAAACACGTTCAGGCCCCATGATGGCCAAACCTTTGACTTTGCCATTTTTGATCTGCGGCGAAGAATTATTGGGCGAATCAAACATCGCTTTGACTTGACCTCCCAGCAAATCAGTCATTGACTGCGCAGCCGTTTTGTAGGGCACGTGCTGCAATTTAACGCCCGCTATGCTCGCAAAAACCTCACCTGCCAAATGCAGCGCCGTACCGTTGCCCGAAGAACCATAGGTCACTTCCTCAGGATGGGTTCGGGCATAGTCTATGAATTCACGCAAGTTCTTGACCGGCAAGGAAGGGTGAACGACGACCACAGAAGCCGAGCCCCCTGTCGACATGATCGGAATGAAGTCTTTTTCAGCGTCATAGGGCATCGTCTTGCGCACAACAGGTTGGACCACTTGGGTTGATGCCGAAGTGATCAACAAGGTATAGCCATCTGCAGTCGCTTTGGAAGCGGCAGTCACGCCAATCGTGCCACCGGCACCGGCTTTCGCATCAACGATGACTGATTGCTTTAACCCCGCTTGCAGTTTGGACGCAATCAAGCGTGCAAAGCTGTCGGTTGGGCCACCGGGGAAGGGGTTGATGATCCGCAAAGTTTTGTTGGGAAAATCTTGTGCATGCACCCCTGTTACTGCGGTGGTGATACAGGCCAAAGTCAGCCAAAGAAATTGTCGACGCATTCTGAAAGTCTCCTCATATACATGTCAAGACCCCGATGGTCTTGACATGTGTGTCTTGCTTGCAAGATGATAGACCTATGCCGTTTTTTTCACAATTCGAATGAACCAAGGTATGACATGGCGAGACTTCCTTATCTCAACGTCGCCGATTTGGCACCTGAGCATCAACACCTCTTAAAGCGCAATATCAACCTGCTTCGATTGATGAGCCACAGCCCCAAGGGGGCTACCGCTTTTCATACCATTGGGACATACATTCGTTTTGACAGTCCTCTCAATCCACGCCTGCGTGAGATGGCCATCTTGCAAATTGGCTTCATCACTCGTTCTGTTTATGAATACACGCACCACATCAAAATCAGTCGGGACTTCGGTGTAAGTGATGAAGACATCCGTGCGATTGCGGCTGAAACCAACGGCAAGACAACCCACCTTGACGCATTGACCCGCGATGTCTTGCGCGCAGCCCGAGAGATGACGCAAAGTCTTGCCGCTTCTGACACCACCTTTGCAGCACTCAAGTCACAACTTAATCCGGAATCACTGACCGATCTGGTATTGGTTATTTCTTTCTATAACGCGGTCGTTCGCTTTCTGGCGACAATGGAAATTGACAATGAACCCGAATACCAAGTGCTGCTCGCCCAATTCCCATTGGACCCTGCCTGACCCTTGCAAAAAAACCATCACCCCATTTTGGAGGGCAACCACAAGGCAATGATGGGAAAGCAGATCAAGATGACCAAGCGTATCAAATCTGTGACAACAAAAGGAATCACGCCCTTGAAAATCGTGGTGAAGCTCACATCTTTCACCACGCTCTTGATGACGAATACATTCATTCCAACAGGGGGGTGAATCAGCCCCAGCTCGACGGTCATCACAATGATGACACCAAACCAGATCGGATCGAAACCGAGCTGCACAATGACCGGAAAAATGATGGGAACAGTCAGAATAATCATGGCCATTGCATCCATCAGACACCCCAAAACCAGATACATCACCATGATCATGGCCAAGATGCCATATCTACCTACCCCCATGCCCGTCAGCATCTCCATCAACTTTTGAGGGACTTGGGTGATGGTCAAAAAATAACCAAAAAGCAATGCGCCGATAAGCACGGTAAAGACTGCAGCCGATGTACGGGTCGCAGAAAGCAAGGCCGAGCGAATTGCTACACGGTCCAACTTTCCACGCAACACACCCAAAAGAAAAGCACCACTTGCCCCAACGCCTCCGGCTTCAGTGGGTGTGAAAAAACCGCCATACAAACCGCCAATGACAAAGATGAACAAGACCAAAGGCGCCCACACATCTTTGAGGCCCCTGAAGCGATCTGGCCAAGACTTTTTATCGCCTCGCGGCAACCAATCAGGCCGCAGGCGCACAATGATCATGATGGTGAAGACGTACAACAACATAGCCAACAAGCCTGGCACGATACCGGCCATGAATAATTTTCCGATGTCTTGTTGGGTCAAGATGGCGTAAACCGCCAACACAGTGGATGGGGGTAGCATTGCCCCCAGGGTGCCTCCTGCGGCAATCACGCCCGTTGAAAACGATTGGGGGTAGCCGAACCGCCGCATCTCGGGATAGGCCACCGAAGAAAAAGTGGCCGCTGTCGCAACAGAAGACCCACAAATAGCAGCAAATCCTCCGCAAGCCAGTACCGTGGCCACACCCAGTCCGCCGCGCATGTGTCCGATGAAAGCATTGGCTGCACGAAACAGTTCCTTACTCACACCAGAAACTGAAACGAAGGCGCCCATCAACATGAACATGGGAATCACGCCAAAGGTGTAGTCTGTCACGGTGCGCATGGACGACTGCCCAATGAGCTTGAGTGCAGGCCCTGGCCCTGCAATGTACGCGTAACCTGTGACCCCTACCAAGCCCATGGCCATACCCACTGGCACCCTCAAAAGCATCAAAATAAACAGCACCAAAAAGCCGATCACGGCCACGGCATCAGGGCTCAACTCCATGCCTTACCCCACATCTTTCAGTTCGGAATGTTCTTCAAGTTGTTCAGGCTGGAAGATCAAACGCCAAGTTCGTATGGCAATCAACAGTACGGCACAGACATCCCCCATCCAGGCCACCGCAAAGAAAGGCCATGTCGGCAGGTTCATGTCATAGGTCAGGACGTTGTCGTTGTAAGTGGCTCGCACTTTGTCAAATAACATGATGGTTTGAACTGTCACTACAAAAAGCAAAATCAAGGTTGCAAACACGTCAATGATGCGTTTAAGCCGCGCATTGGAAAGACTCCAGACCAGGTCCACCGTGATATGCCCTCCCCTGTAACTGGTCGCGGCTATCCCCCAAAAAATCAAAATGCCCAGCATCAAACGGCCGAAGTCATAGGCGTCCGGAATCGACGTACTGAAGAACTTTCGCAACAACACCGAGATGAATATATTGGCCGCGACGAGTCCCACGAACATCGCAGCCATCCATTCAATCGAATCAATGATGCGGTCAAACACATTGCTCTTAACCGCTCTGGCTGTTTGCATGCCTTGTCCTTACATTGCTGATTTGTATTTGGCCAGCGATTGGCGCAATGCGTTCATGACAGCCGTTGGATCTTCACCGCGTTTTTTCACGTCTTCTGCCCACTGCTTTTCAGCGGGTGCCACAGCATCTTTCCAAACCTTGATCTGGTCGGGGGTGAGTTTGTAGACCTCACGATTTGGATCGGCTGCAAGTTTGGTGTGGCCTGATATCTCAAAGTCCGCCCAAGCTGTGCCCACTTTCTCGGCCCATTCGCTGGTGCAATGGCTATCAACGGCCGTTTTCTGGGTGGCCGACAAAGCAGTGTACTTGTCCTTGTTCATGACCCAGACAAAAGGCGTGACGTAAAACGGCACATCCATGTGGTACTTCACTACTTTGTCAATGCCGAACAGTGTCATTGAGCCCCACGGGAAGGTGATCGCATCGGCCACGCCGCGCTCGAGCATGTCACGTGACTCCGGCGCAGACGCTTGCACGTTGGTGCCGCCCAGCAAGGTGATGACCTGGCCCACAGTGGCTGTGGCCGGACGCACCTTCATGCCCTTGATGTCGGCAGGTGTCATGATTTTTTTGCGTGAGTGAAAGGCACCGGGGTCGTGCACAAAAGCAAAACAGAACTGCACTTCTTTCATTTCCTTGGCTGCATAGTTGCGGTACCAGGCATCCACAGCCGCAGAGCCAGCTTTGGCATTGGTGATCATGAAAGGCAGCGATGTAGCGGCAAAAACGGGAAACCGGCCAGGTTGGTAACCAGGGTTCACGTAAGAAAAATCAGCAATCCCATCGCGAGCCATGTCGTAATGGTCAAAAGCCTTGCCCAATTGCTCAGAGGGAAAAAGCGTGGCATTCAATGTGCCACCAGATGCCTTTTTGAGGCTCTCGCCCCAGGCCTGTAGAGCTGGATTCAAAGCATGCTGAGCGGGCACCCAACTGGATAACTTGAGCATCACGTTTTTGTCTTGCGCCTGCACGCCAGCGCTCAAGCCCCACGCTGCAAAAGCGAAACACAGGCTGTAGGCCAAGGATTTATTAAGAGGTTGCATAGGATGTCTCCGGGTGATTTGAACGAAAAGTGAAATCAATCGCGATCCATACTAGCCGCCTTTTACTTCCGATTCCATCGGGACTGTTCCCTAGACGACATCAGGCATTGTCTAATCGATGATGCCTTTTACCGGCAAGGTGTCACTGGAAGCTGCAGGCGACTTTACAGAGAGAAGAGTCCTTTTTTCTTGAGAATAAGGTCACCGCTTCACAAAGCGCAGGGTAAAGCGGTCACTCTCTCCAATAGAAGCATATTTGGCACGGTCTTTGTCCTTGAGCCTGTAAGTCGGCGGCAGGGTCCACACGCCCTCAGGGTGATCCTTGGTG
>Ga0214919_10002209_pt1 | contig 30880 bp, 34 predicted proteins | sample LL1503_MetaG_FD_177994 | JGI IMG/M metagenome (GOLD analysis project Ga0214919, IMG submission 177994) | Freshwater microbial communities from Lake Lanier, Atlanta, Georgia, United States - LL-1503 | ecosystem: Environmental > Aquatic > Freshwater > Lake | place: USA: Georgia | collected... | reverse complement strand
CCGGTTATTTATTAACCACAATTTTAACTGAAACAGTATGAAAAAGATTTTATTAGTTACAGGTTTAATATTAATATTAATATTATTCTGCACAATAATGTTGAATGCACAAGTTAGTTCTTGGAGAACAAACCCTCCTCAACAATCACAATCGGCACCAAGAGTTCAACCATCTGTACCACAACAAAATAATGTGAGTCAATGGAGAACACAAACCGCACCAATAAGACCTGGTGACAACTTTAACGGACAACCTTTAACAAGAACATATAGATATAGAAATACAAATCCTTATGGTTTACAATATGGCGTATGGGGATGGTATCAACCATATCCTTATATTTGGTATGACGACTACGGATGGAGACAAAGAAGTGTAGTTCGTATTTATGAAAATGGAAGAAGAGATACGGTTGCGTCAACACCTGTATTATTTTCGGCTGGTGTAGGACATACAAATAACAAACAAATGTCCTATTGGGGGTTGATTGGTGGGAATAAATCATATTTTATTATAGATTATGTAATGACTTATGCCATAGATCAAAATAGTTATTTTCCATATGGTCAAATTAACAATGTTGATTTCCCATTAAGTAAAAACGATTGGAAAAAAGAATCAACTTTTTATGTTGGTGGTGGTAAAAGAATTGGTAAAATAGGAATACACGGTATGATAGGATTTGGTAATGAAGTTATTAGATGGCAAGGTAAAGATGCTATAGGTGGTATATCATTTCCAAAATCAAATTCAACATATACCACATTTAAAGTTGGTATTATAAGAGATTTTAAATTTGTTACATTAAAAATAGATACCGACCCAATAAGAGGATACACACAAATAGGAATAGGTTTGAATAACAAATAATGAAAAAATATATTATCTCTCTCCTGATATTATTTTTTTGTGTTAAATCATTTGGCCAAAGTACCATAACACAAACATACATTGACCCATGTGACAATAAAGTTTACGTGGTTACAATTCCTTTCGGTCAAAATCAAACTATAGCCGTTATTAGAGGTAAATCAAAAATAGTTACATTAGCAGATATGAATAGTGGTGCTTTCCAAGTATGGGTTAATTCTATATTTGCTACACCATGTCCACAAAACGATGCGATAAGATTAGCACAAGAAGCTGCAGCTAAAGCTGCCGCTGATGCTGCCGCTAAAGCAGCTGCTGACGCCGCGGCCAAAGCCGCCGCCGATGCCGCAGCAAAGGCCGCCTCAGATGCTGCCGCTAAAGCTGCCGCAAGTGCTGCGTCAAATGCTGCTGGTAGTGCCGCAAGTTCTGCCGCAAGTGGTGCTGCTTCGTCTGCTGCTAGTTCCGCCGCAAGTGGTGCTGCATCGTCTGCCGCAAGTTCATCGGCAAGTGGTGCTGCTAGTGGAGCGGCAAGTAGTGCCGCAAGTTCTGCGGCGGCTCCACCTACACCACCAGCAAGTGCTCCACCACCACCTCCACCTGCCAGTGGTGGGTCATCATCATCTCCACCACCGGCAAGTGGAAGTTCATCTTCTTCAGGAAGTAGTAGTGGTGGTAGTTCATCTTCAAGTAGTGAAAGTAAAAGTGGAGGAGGGTCAACTGAACAAAAATCAGAATCCAAAACTGAATCTAAAACCGAACAAAAACAAGAAGAAAAAAAGACTGAAACAAAACAAGAAGAAAAGAAAGAAGAAAGTAAAACTGAGGAGAAAAAATCAGAAGAAAAGAAAACGGAAGAAAAAAAAGAAGAAAAGAAATCGGAAGAAAAGAAAGACGAGGAAAAGAAAAAAGAGGAAGAAAAGAAAAAGAAAGAAGAAGAAAAAAAGAAAAAACAAGAAGTAACAAACCCAACATTATTAGCGTCAGATATAACTGTTGCTGAGGCTAGTGTGGGTAAATATTTGGCATCAATATCGTTAGGTATTAGTAAATCATCTATGGCTGGTGATGAAAGTTATAGTGCGGGTTTGGTGGTGAATAGTAATTTGAGTTCAATTGTTACTACTGGTGGATATACTAAAATGGCAATGACCAAAGATGGTCAATTAGATGCTATACATTCATATGGAACCGCATTTGCTTATTTGGCGGGAAATTACATGAATTTATTAGGATATACTTGGATTAAACCAACACCAAAAAAGGGGACGTTTGGTTACAATGTCGGTGTAATTAACTTATTCCTTAAAAATGATAATGGTGGATTTGATTATAATATGGCATCTTCAGCAATTGCGTTTTGGACCAAACCTTACGTATATTCAAAGAAACTAACAATATCTCCACAAGTGTTTACGATGTTCTCACCATTGTCTTGGAATAGTGTTACAGGAGTATCCACAGTTAATAGACATATGGGATTTTTAATTGGTAGTTCATTTGATTATAAGTTAAGTAAAAGATTCGGACTTAGTTTCAATTATAAATTAAGTGGAAATACTAAACCTAATTCAGATTTCTTAAGTAACTTCTTGATTGGTAGTAGAATGGTATTATAAAAAAATCCCCGAAGTAAGAACTCCGAGGATATGACAAAAAATAAATGTACCTCTCTCCTGATACAATTATAATTTAACTAATTCTCTTTTATTTGTCAACTGTTCCGATAATTTTTTTATTTGAGCACATGTTTCGTAATCTTCTCTTTTTAAAAAAAATGGTAAAATATCATCATTTAAAACATTTGTTTCATTTTTTTTAAAAATAAATTCACTATCCCATTCAACCCCGTTTATGATTGCTTGAACGTATAAACTTAAAACTCTTTTATTTGTGTTAGTAAAACCTTCAAAAACTTCTATAATATTTTTATAAACTTTTTCTTTATTTTCATCATAAAAATCATTGAAGTCTTCGTATTTTCCTTTGATGTAGAGTTTTCTGTACGGCGTGCGCGTTTTTTTGTTGTAAGTCATATGAATTGGGTTGTGTTAATAAGAACACTAAATTAAGATTTTTATCTAAAAAAAACAAAAAAATTATTTCTGACTTTTGTCCCATTTAGCTTTCCTTTCCTCTGGTGATAACATGTGACTATCATCTATTGTATGTTCAATTTTTACTCGTATACAAGTTTGGGGTAAACTACAATTCATTGAATAATTGTTAATATATCCCATCATATTAGCCGACCCAATCGGGTTTGCTGAATGTATGTAAATTTGGGGTAGGGGTATTCTTTCATTCATACTTTCAGCCACCAAATACCTACAACAGTCCATACCAGTTCTTTCACTTATATTATTATAATCTAATATGTAATTATTTTTAACATTTGTGTAATACTCCACCATGGCACCTTCACCTAAATCGTGGTCTAAGGAAATAACTTCAAAATTACCTAATCCATGTAATTTTATTTGCGAAACAAATTCGTCATAGTTTCTTGCAACTATCCAATCGTTCGCAATTGGAGTTCTTATATCGTCTAGATAAAGACGAAGTTTATTATTAATTTTCATTATTCTTAAATGGTTTTTCAAATTTAGGTCGTATCAATTTCCAAATTATTTTATCAACTGTTTCATTATTATTATTCCACATAGCGAACATAATTGGTCTTAAAACTTCTTGTTGTTTCATTACAAATTCCGCAAATTCTTTTTTTGTTGGTTCAGGGTCTCTATCACCAAACTTTCCATATCTAAAACCATCATGTAATTTTCCTGCGGTTTCTCTTAATTGAAAACAAGCATATTTTAAATCTCTAATTGTGGTTTTAACCCAATCGTTAAATTCATCGGGAACTCTTTCAAGTAATTCATCAAATGATTTATCATCTTTCAAATATTCCCATATATCACGATTAGATATGTTTGTTAAAATTTTATGTAATCTTTTGTATTCTTCTCCTTTGATTTTCATACGAAAACCATTCTTAAATTTAATTACATATCCTTCTCTATCTTTACTTATTTCTTCTTTGAGTAAGTCATATGATTCTCCCCATGTTTTGTATGTTGTAACAACTTCAAATCCTGAGTCTTGTGTCCAAAACAAACTACTATCTGGTATTTCATAACCAGTTTCAGTATGAAAAGCACCAAGAACAACTAATTTTTCTTCATTACCATAATCAACAACAATTCTATTTTCAGGATAAATAATTTCAAACAAATATGTGTTATCTTTTCTCCAAGAACTGATATCGTGTCTATCAAGAATTTCTTTTCCTTTAATTGCTTGTGGTGATGTGAACGAACCACGAGTTGCCATTATCCATTCATTCTCATAATTAAAAAGAATACCTAATGATCCGTCCATCTTTTCATAGACAACATAATCTTCATTTGGAATATCTTCAGGTTTATGTTCTTCGTAATTAAAAAATTTTTTAAATGGTCTTGCCACAATGTCACCTTTAGAATTAGTAACTAACCCTCGGCATTGAATAGTTATTTCATCCCACAATCTTTCGTATTGAACTTTAGGAGAATAATTCCATATAGTCAAATCTTTAGTAGGATGTGTTTGTTTATGTAACAAACCATCAATATAATATTTCTCTAAAATTTCTAACATTAGTTTATTGTTTTGTGTAATCCAATATTGTAAGTCCACTTTAACCAATTAAAAGACAAATATACTCCACATATTTTGTTTTTTAAAAAAGGAACATGAGAATCGGGATTACAAGTTTCAAAATATAAATAAGCAAATGGTAATGGATAAAATGACCATTGGTTTTTATGTAGGTTTGCGTGAAATTTCATCTTTGGTTTTGGATTTACGGATTCAATAAAAGAAGAAATAAATTGACTCATTAAAGTTTTATTTGAAATCTATTCTTCATTTGTTGGAGTTTATCTTCGGGAACCCCGTGAATATTTTCATTACCATGTCTATTCTCAACAATTACGGTATGAACTCTGTAATTGTACCTTTCTGCCATTTTGAAATATTCATCCATTTCCCATTCTTGCGTGAAAGTATTTGCCACAACTATTCTTACTTTTTGTTGTCTCATTCTTTCTGAACATCTAAATTGACAATAGTTATGTGCTTCTTTTATTTTTTGTGAATCAAAATCATATTCACCATTTTCATTAATGAAGAAATCGTCGGCAGATAAAACCTCAGGTTCATCTGTACTTCTAACTTGTAATATAATTTTTGCTAATGTTGATTTACCTGAACCAGGTAATCCTCGTAATAATATTAATTCACCTTGTTTTTCGACTGTATCCATTTGAGAGATTTAGGATTAAAAAATAGGGGTTGGTATTTCACAACCCCAATTTCTTATTTAACAGGAACTTCTGTTTTAGCGCCACCACCAACTTCAGTTACTGGCTCAACAACAGATGTTGTTGAATCGGTTGGTTTAGCTGTAGTATCGGTAGATACCACTGTTGAGTCTTTTGTTTCTGTTGCTGTCGACCCTGAACCGCATGCTGTTAGTGTTAGTGCCACACCAAGAGCTAAAATAAATGTGTATTTTTTCATATATAGTAAATATACGAAAAATGAATGATAAAACAAAATCCAATAAAAAACCCCAACGAGATGTCGGGGTTTAAGGTCTTTCGATGGGTTCAACCCCACTTACTTTTGAAAAAAACGAAAAGGTAATCGACAAAGAGAACCTATGAGAATATAAATATATATAACTTTAGTAAAAAGTAAAATATTTATTAACTTTTTTTGGTAATTGTTAATTTCTCGTCTTTATATTTTAAAGTAATGTTTTCATTTTCTAAAATAGTACCTCTTAATATTTCTTCACTTAAGAAGTCTTCACATAAATTTTGAATGATTCTTTTTATTGGTCTGGCACCATATTCTTCCTGTGAGTTTAATTCAAAAATTCTAGCAATAACCGTTTTATCAAAATTAATTTTATAATTTTTATCTTTTAATCTACTGATTAATTTAGAAATTTCAATGTTGATAATTTGTTTTAAAACATCTTCACTTAAAGAATTAAATAAAACAATATCATCGATACGATTTAAAAACTCAGGATTGAATTGTTGTTTAAGGGCCTTTTGAATCATTGTCTTTCTCACTTCATATTTTTGTTGTTCACTTGACGAAGTGTTAAACCCAACTCCTCCTCCAAATTCAGAAACTTTTTTTGCTCCAATATTAGATGTCATAATAACAAGACAATTTGTAAAATTAATTTTTCTACCAAATGAATCCGTTAAATGTCCTTCATCTAAAATTTGAAGTAGGATATTAAACACGTCTTTATGTGCCTTCTCAATTTCATCAAATAAAATCACAGAGAATGGGTTATTTTTAACTTTCTCAGTCAATTGACCTCCTTCATCATACCCAACATAACCTGGAGGAGAACCAATCAATTTAGATACGTTATGTTTTTCCATATATTCACTCATGTCAACACGAATGATTTTATCAGGGTCACCGAATAATGTGTCCGCCAATGTTTTAGCTAAAAATGTTTTACCAACACCAGTGGAACCTAAAAAGATAAATGAACCAATTGGTTTATTTGCGTCTTTAATACCGACACGATTTCTTCTTATTGCTTTTGATATTGATGAAATAGCCTCTTCTTGTCCAATTACTTTTGAAGAAATAATTTCTTCCATTTTTAATAACTTTTGTGTTTCTTTACTATCTAATTTTGTAATCGGTACGCCGGTTATTTGTGAAATTATTTCATATACATCATCAATTGTAACTGGAATTTTATTACTTTTTTGTTTTTCGGTCCAATTTAATTTTTCTTTCTCAAGTTTATCAAACAATTTTTTTTCTTCATCTCTTAATTTAGCCGCTTGTTCATAAATTTGTTGTTTAACAACTTGTAATTTTTTTTCTTTTACTTCATCGATTTGTTTTTTTAATTTTTCAATCGATTCGGGTACTCTAGTTGAAACTCTTTTTTCTGAACCTAATTCATCTAAAACATCAATTGCCTTATCGGGAAATTGTCTATCGGTAATATATCTATAAGATAATTTAACAATAGTTTCAATTACCTCAGGTTCATATTGAACTCTATGAAATGTTTCATATGACTCTTGAATATTTTTTAATATTTCAATTGTTTCATTCGCTGTAGGTTCACTTAAGATTATTTTTTGAAATCTTCTAACGAGAGCCGCGTCTTTCTCAATACTTTTTTTGTATTCATCTAACGTTGTTGCCCCAATACATTGCATCTCACCTCTTGCTAATGCTGGTTTTAAAATATTAGCAGCATCCATAGAACCGCTAGCATTACCCGCACCAACCATAGTATGTAATTCATCAATGAAGACAATTACATTAGGAGCTTCTTGTAATTCAGTTAATATCGCTTTAATTCTCTCTTCAAATTGACCACGATATTTTGTACCGGCAACTAATGAAGTTAAATCTAACGACATAATTCTTTTATCTAATAAATTTGTTGGACAATCTCCTTTAACAATCATTAATGCTAATTTCTCCACTAACGCAGATTTACCTACACCAGCTTCTCCTACAATAACTGCGTTGTTTTTCTTTTTACGAGAAAGAATTTGAGCAATTCTTTTTACTTCTTTATCTCTACCAATGATAGGATCTATTTTACCTTCTTCCGCCAATTTAATTAGGTCTCTTGAGAAGTTATCTAATATTGGTGTGTTTGACCCTTTCCTTAATTTTTTAGGATTTGTTGTTGGTCCATCTTCAAAAAAATCTACTGACATGTGTTATAAGTTTATTTCAATACAAACATAACATAAATTATTCTAAAAAACAAAACAAAGACAAAATGTCAAAAAAATATTTGTTATACTGACATATTGTCTAAAAATAACAAATGGCAAAAAATTTGATTTATAGTGAATAAAAATATAAAACTATGATTACATTATTTAAAGACCCATTTTTTCAGAATTTTGATAACCTATTAGAGTCATCGAAATTCCTTAGAACTCCTGAAACTAAAATTAACAAGACCGAAACTGAATATACAGTTTCATTGTCTGTACCAGGATTAGCTAAGGACGACTTAAAAATTTCAACTAAAGAAGGAACATTAAGAATTTCATTTGAAAAAAATGAAAAGGACGAAGTTCATCATTTTGTTGGTAGTTTTGTGAAATCCTATACAATTCCTGACGATGTAAAAGAAAAAGACATTGAAGGTAAAGTAGAAAACGGTGTTCTAACATTGACATTACCGATTGACAAGAAAAAGTCTTTGGAACGTTTAATTTCATTAAATTAAAAAAATAATTCCGTAAAATTTTTTTATTTGAATTATTTTGTGTAATTTTATACTATTAAAATATTACACCATGTCAGTTAAAAAAGAAAAAATCAATGGTAAGATGATTGAAGTTTCAATCTCTTCCACAAGTTTAAAGGCCGCATCTTACGACACTTTAAAAGAAAACATGAGAGTAACCTTTACAACAGGTAAATCTTATGAGTATCAAGGAGTTCCATCTACAATTTTTACAAAGTTTAGATTGGCAAAATCACAAGGTACGTTCCTAAACTTGAACATTGTAAATCGTTACAAGTCAAGACGAGTTAAAAGTATTTAACTTTAAATAAACCCTCGAGAAATCGGGGGTTTATTTTTTGATATTTATTGTATATAATTTAACATATGGCAATAGTATCAGAAAAAATTGATGGTAAGATGATTATGGTAGACATAAACTCATCTAATTTAAAATCCGCACATTTTAATACGGAAACCGAAGACTTAACCGTTACTTTCAATAACGGCTCTATTTATGAGTATAATAAAGTTCCTTGGACTAAGTTCACCAAGTTTAGACTTGCCGAATCCCACGGAAAACACTTTAACGAGAATATCGCTAAAGTTCATAAATATAAAAAAATCAAATGAGTCTTTTCGAGGAATTAATTGAAGACAAAGAAGGGGATAAGAAGATTGTTAATTCTTTTAAACCTAAAGATACTCTATCTACACAAATTTTTGAAGAAGGAGAGGACGGTATAAAGATGCGTTCTGAAATTAGAGAAAAACTATTAGAAATATCTGATGAGTTTATCGGAACTCTTGGAGTTGAGTTTTTTGTACATGATATTGTTTTAACAGGTTCATTAGCAAATTATAATTGGTCCAATTTTTCGGACGTTGATTTACACATTCTTATTGATTTTGAAGAAATAAATAAAAACCACAAAAAGGATTCCGTAGCTTTACATACAATTATTAAAGAATTTTTCGACGCCAAAAAGAATGTTTGGAATGAAAAACATGAAATTGTAATTAAAGGTTATGATGTTGAATTGTATGTTCAAGATGTTGACGAACCACATGTTTCCTCAGGGGTATATTCAGTCTTACATGATAAATGGGAAGTTGAACCAAAACGAGAAACCCCGAATATTGACGATAATAAAATATTAGGTAAGGCTGAAGAATATGCTAAAAAGATTGATTCTTTAGTTAAAAACGGGAATAACGGAGATATAGTACCAAAAATCGAAAAATTAAGACTTAAAATTAAAGAGTTTAGACAATGTGGTCTTGAGTCTGGAGGTGAATACAGTTATGAAAATTTAGTATTCAAACTATTACGAAGAAACGGGTACATTGAGAAACTTTTAAAATTAAAAACGGACATATTAGATAAAAAATTGTCCATAACACAATAGCTACACCTATTTTTTTCTATATATCTATGTATTTATAGGATAAGAATAAGTTTATTTAACAATTTAATAAAATGGCAGAATACAAACCACTAGGTAGTGAAAAATTAAACGGGGACGACAAATTAAAAAGAATCCTTGAATTAACCTACTATAACAATAAGAAATCTACAACGTCATCTAAGGCGGAATTAGTGAAAGAATCTAAAACCGGCGGTATTTTTGGCATCGTTAAAGAGAAAGACGGGTATTATGTAAAAAGAGGTTTAAATGAATCATCACTTGATTATATCGGTGGAATGTTCATGAAAAACAAAAATAGATTTTCTTCATATGCGGAAGCATTTAAAAGATTGGACTTATTAAAAGGACAAGAAGAATTACAAGAGGCAACAAAATATGTTTTAAAACAAGCACCTAAACCATCACAAGATGAGGCTCCTATGGCTGACCCTTCAATGGATGCTCCTGAAGTACCCGCGGCTCCTGATGCTCAAGCACCAGAAGTACCTACAGATGCTGCTGGAGTTCCTGATATGGGTGACGCAACACCAGCTCCACAAATGGATGGTGATGCTACGGGTGGTGAAGAACCAAGTAAACGTTCCGATTACATGGCTGAAGTTCAAAAATACGCTGGTAAATTAGGACAAGAATTAAGAGATTTACATGATAGAATGGAAAGTGATGATATTAAGTATGTTCTTAATATGATTATTTCAGCTGTCGATTTAGAAAAATTATCTGATGAAGACATTGAAGAAATTGGTAAGAAATTTGAAAGAGATGAAGAAGATGGTGAGGAACAAATTCCATCAGGAGAAGAAACTCCAGCTGAAGAACCTACACCCGATACAGATTTAGGTGAAGAAGCAATGAATAAATTAGATGAATTTATAAATGCTCCAAATCTTGGTTCTGATTTAGATGAAGTTAGTTTAGACAGTTATTTACCAAAGGAAACTGACGAAGAGAAAGAAATAGATTTAGACGAAATAAAAAATAATATCAGCCAAGCTGTTGGTGAGACATTGAGCAAATATTTTAAATAATAAAATGCATCTTATATATGTCAATGAAATCGGAGAAGATTACAAGGGTCAAAAACAATACGAATTCGTATTCAGTGAGACCACTGAAATTGATATGGGTGAATGGTTTGTTATTCCTGCATCGTCTAACCAACAAACTAAATCTCCTGACATCGAATATGTTGATGTAGTTGGTTTACTAAAAAATACAGATTTACAATTAGAACTTATACAAAACTCCGATTATTTCGGAGTTATTGATGCTGTGGATGGTGTAATAGCAATGGCTTGGGAAAAATTTAACTTTGATAATGTTGAAGAAAGATTAACATTTAGGTTTGCCGAACCCATTGAAAGTGTTACAAAGAAACTAAAATCGAGAGGTTTTATATTATTAAAAGAAGAAATTAAAATCAAAAATATATGAAAAGAAATATAATTGTTGAGAAACTTATTAAAGAAGGTTTATCTGAAACAACTTTATCTAAATTAACTGACAAACAAATTGGTCAATTGGCTCAAAGAATGTTGGGAGAACAATCTCCAACATTGAACATTCCAAAAGATAAAAAAGATCAAGTTATTAAAGCACAACAGGGTAAACAAACTTTTGTTACATATGAAAGTGAAGGTCAGGTTAGTGAAAAGTTAAAAGGAAAACAAAAAAATATTGATAAAAACCACAACGGTAAAATTGATGCTGAGGATTTTAAAATTTTAAATAAAGAAAAACAACAAACCCCAAAAGAAACTAAAGAAGGTAATAAATTTAGTGGCGAATTGGCTAAAGCTAAATCACAACACAAAGATTCATTTGATGTTGATGGTAAAAAATATGACGTAAAAGAAGGTGATAATCACGATAAAAGAAAATATGAAGCAAAATCTTGGTTAGAAAAGAATAAAGAAGGTATGAAGGTCTGTAAAGAATGTGGTAAACCAAATTTAAAATGTAAGTGTAAAAAAGAAGAAGTAAAAGAAGGTGACATGGGTTTATCGTTAGAAAGTTCTAAATCAAGTTCTCCTAAAAAATGTCAACATTGTGATAAAGAAATGTCTAAATGTTCATGTGATGACAGCCATTTAGGTGAGGAGTTAAAAGGAAAACAAAAAAATATTGATAAAAACCACAACGGTAAAATTGATGCTGAGGATTTCAAAATATTAAAAGGTCAAAAGAAAGAAGTTAAAGAGTGGGTAAATAATTTGGCTGAAAGCAATTTATATCATAGTTTTACATCTAAAAACGAAATTATGGAACTTATTCAAACTAAATTAAATGAGTCTGAAACAATGACACATAAATTTGGACCTAAGGTTAATCAAGGTCACAACGGTATTCCTGAGTTTATGTCTTACGACGCAATAACATCTTCAGGTCCTGCTACTGCACCAACAAAACCAAAACCAACGACTAAACCAGGTACAAAGCCAGGTACGAAACCATCGACACCATACACTCCAAAACCAGGACCAAATCATAACCCTAAGGCTTTAGCGGAAAATAAATAAAGTAAAATGAAGTTTTCTAAAAAAAATTTACTATCTTTAATCCAAGAAAACATTAATGAAATGGCAATGGATTATGATACGCCCGATAGACCACATGATGATGTAACGGGAAAATTGGCAAGTGGAGAAACTCCATTAAAGAAATTACCTTTACCCACAACAGGTGAAGAACCAAACAAGAATTTCCAAGAAGTTTTAGCGTCTGAAAGATATAGACAAGTAGTTCAAAAAGTTAGACAATACACAGGTAATAATAGACCTATGAACGCAGATTCTAATATTGGACCTTTGGTTCAATCTATGATGTCCGCTCATAACAATATTGTTGCGGCTGAAAGAAATCATAGAGAAGAATTGGAACAATTGGCTGTTGAATTGGTAACAAAAGAAATGGGTATACCTGAAGGTGCTTTTCAATTTGATGTTAAAATAGTTGGTATGGGTGAAATTAATACTGATAATTTTAATAGAGAACAAAATCAAGATGAACCTCAAATGGGTGCTCCTGAAATAGAAAACACCGAACTTGAAGTTGAATTGTATAACGATTTAGAACAATTAAATTTAGAAAGAGCTAAAAGAAGATTTATCAATGCTATGATGCAAGGTGCTTCTAAAAAAGGACATTATATGTACCATTTAGTTCCTGATAGAATTAGACAAATAACAGGTTCAGACACCCTATTAAATGATTATGGTTTATTGATGTCAATTAACGATACGTTATATTGGCAAGTAAGTGATCAAATGATGCAAGGAATGATGGGTGGTGGTGGAATTGGCGGTAAAGAAGAAACAGATAGAAATACCAACCCTCCAACAATTAAAGTAAGAGCGGTGAATTTCCCAATTTGTGTTCATGAAATTATTAAAGGTATAATGGAAGTATTTTCATACCAAGGAGATTCTGAAGATGAAGAATTAAATCAACGTGTTTCTGAATTGGAAGATACTTTAGAAAAAGAAGTTTGGGATTTAAGATTAGGACCGGCTATTTGGGATAGAGTTCGTTCACAATTCCCTGATGATATTTTAACAGACGAAAATAAAGTTGAATTACAAAACTATTTGTTTGTTGAAATTATTAAACTTCCCGCTAAAAAGTTTTTAGTATTCATGAAGGAAGTGGTATCACAATCTCAAAATGGTAAAAGATTATTGGATGAATTAATGGGTAACATTTATAAAACATTTAATGACGAACCTATTGAAGATGATGTCTTTATGGATGATTTGGATAATCTTACCGATAATGAAAATGACGACGAATTAAAAGGATTTTTAAATAATTTAGGTATTGATTTACCTGACGGTTACGACGACGAAGATGAAGACGATGGAGGTGAACCAGTCTTAAGATAATACAAAAGGGAGTTTAACTCCCTTTTTTTTGTATTTATATATATGAGTTCAAAAATAGAGCAGTTAAAAGAATTGGCGAGGATTATGAAAGATACTCCTTACGCCTTAAGAACATACCTTCAAACATTTGACAATACACAGAAGAAATATGTCCCAATGGACTTGTTTGAGGACCAAATTCAATTGATTCAGGATTACGAGGATTATAATGAAAACATTACAAGAAAATATAGACAAGCCGGAGTTACTACGGTAACCGCAGCATGGTTGTCTAAAAAATTACAATTAGCCAAACCGGATAATCCTGAAAGGGTTCTACTTATCGCTAACAAACGTGATACTGCGGTAGAGATGGCTAATAAGGTTAGACATTTCATAGAGCAATGGCCTGATTGGATTAATGTTGGGTTTTCACCCGATAAAAATTCAGAGAGTAGATTTAGATTAAATAATGGTTGTGAGGTAAAGGCGGTTGCAACATCGGCGGATGCCTTACGTGGTTATACACCTACAATACTTGTTTTTGATGAGGCCGCATACATTGAAGCTGGAGATGATTTTTGGGCAGCATCTATGGCGTCATTGTCAACAGGTGGTAAGATTATCCTAATCTCCACCCCAAACGGTTATGACGCTATCTATTACGGTGTTTACGACCAAGCATTACGTGGTATTAATGATTTCCACATCACAGATTTAAGATGGTTTAAAGACCCTCGTTACACCAAAGATTTACGTTGGATTAAATGTCAAGATATCTGTCACTATATGTTGAATAGAGAACAATATAATGACGATGAGGTTGTTCTACACGATTTTGACATGAAAGAGTACAATAAACTAATTGAGGATGGTTATAAACCATTTTCTTCTTGGTTTGAATCTATGTCTAAAAAATTCAAATATGATAGACGTAAGATTGCTCAGGAGTTGGAGTGTGACTTTTTAGGTTCAGGAGATGGCGTTATACCTAGTGATATACAAGATCATATTGCTAAAAATCATATAAGGGTCCCTAAAGAAAAATACATGCAAGGTACTTTTTGGCAATGGAAGGAACCAATACAAGGACATCGTTACATTATGGGTGTGGATGTTAGTAGAGGTGACAGTGAGGATTATTCATCAATTAACATTGTTGATTTTGATGATAGAGAACAAGTTGTAGAGTACATAGGTAAGATACCACCAGACGATTTGGCTAATATTGCTTACAAATGGGGAATATTATATGACGCGTTTATTGTTATTGATATTACTGGTGGTATGGGAGTGGCAACATCAAGAAAATTACAAGAGTTAAATTATAAAAATTTATATATAGATGGAGTTAATACTCAAAACATTTGGGAGTATAATAAAAAGGCAATGGAGAAAATTCCAGGTTTAAATTTCAATAATAAAAGAACTCAAATTGTTGCGGCATTTGAAGAACAATTAAGAAAAGACTTTTTGGTTAGATCAAGTAGGTTATTAAATGAACTTAATACGTTTGTTTATATGAATGGAAGACCTGACCACATGAAGGGTGCTCATGATGATTCAATTATGAGTATGTCAATGGCTCTTTACGCCGGAGATATATGTTTCAATCAATTACAAAGAAATGATTCAAAAAATAAAGCAATGATTGAATCATGGGCATTGTCTGAAAGAACTTATGAACCTGAAAAAACATTATACTCATATGGTACATCTTTTGACCAAATAGGTTCAATGGGTATTGATAATAATTTAATATATCATAAAGACAATCCAACTAACATACCTAAAGAGGCTTATAAACAATATAATTGGTTATTTGGGAGGAGTAAATAACCTTTGAAATACTAATTTTTTAGTTTATATTATAAAGAAAAGTATTTATATACATGGCACAAAATCCAACTGTCTTTCAGAAATTAACTAGAATGTTCGGCTTTCCTGGCCAAGTACAACAGGGTAAGGCTCCTTCTTTTAATTTTAACAAAGATGAATTATTAAAAACAGATAGTAGAGAAGAATATGAAAAGGCCAAATTACAGGCTCAACAAAGTCAGTTTATTGCTGATAAATGGGCTAAATTAGACCAATCACTTTACAATCAATCGGTATATTATGAACCCAATAGATTAGCAGCATATTATGATTATGAATCTATGGAGTTTACTCCTGAAATTTCGGCCGCATTAGACATATATGCGGAAGAATCAACAACCATGTCTGAGAAAGGAGAAATCCTAACAATATATTCTGAATCGGATAGAATAGTAAAAATATTAACAGAATTGTTTCATCATAAGTTAGACATCAACACTAACCTACAAATGTGGGCTCGTGGTTTGTGTAAATACGGTGATGATTTTGTTTATCTTAAATTAGACCAAGAAAAGGGAATTGTTGGATGTCAACAATTACCAAATATTGAAATTGAAAGAATGGAAGGTGCTTCATCTAAAGTGATGAACCAAAGAGATACTAAAGTTCCAACAAGAGAGTTACGTTTTCAATGGAAGAATAAAGATTTGGAATTCCAAGCATGGGAAGTTGCTCATTTTAGATTATTAGGTGATGATAGAAAGTTACCTTACGGTACTTCTATGTTAGATAAGATTAGAAGAATTTGGAAACAACTTTTACTTGCTGAAGATGCTATGTTAATCTATAGAACTTCAAGAGCACCTGAAAGACGTGTATTCAAAATATTCGTAGGTAATATGGATGATAAAGATATCGAACCATACGTACAAAAAGTAGCAAATAAATTTAAGAGGCAACCAATATCAGACCCAACAAATGGTCAGGTGGATATGAGATATAATCAAATGGCGGTTGACCAAGATTATTTTGTACCTGTTCGTGACCCAGGTCAAACAATGCCAATTGAAACATTACCGGGAGCACAAAATCTTGGTGAGATTGCGGATATTGAATATATTCAAAAGAAAATGTTAGCGGCACTTCGTATACCTAAAGCATTTTTAGGTTTTGAAGAAGTTGTTGGTGATGGTAAGAATCTTGCCTTAATGGATATTCGTTTCGCAAGAACAATTAATAAAATTCAAAAATCATTAATACAAGAATTAAATAAAGTTGCCTTGATTCATTTATACCTTTTAGGTATGGAAGATGAATTAAATAACTTTACATTATCTTTAACTAATCCATCATCTCAATCTGATTTATTAAAGATTGAAATGTGGAAAGAAAAAATCACACTTTATAAAGACGCAACATCCGACCAATCACAAGTTGGTATTCTTCCCGTATCACATACATGGGCTAAAAAGAATATTCTTGGATTTAGTGATAATGAAGTGTTATTGGATTTACAACAACAACGTCTTGAAAGAGGTATTGGTGCTGAATTAACGGCAACACCTAATATTATTAAACGTTCAGGAGTATTTGATGAAGTGGATTCAAAGTATGGTATTCCTGAAGAAGAAAGAGAAAAACTTGAAGCGTCGGGAGCACTTAATGCGGGAACCGAAGGTGGAGCAATGGGTGGAATGGGAGGTGGAGGTTCGGTACCAGCAGCACCGCCGCCAGCAGGTGGTGAAGCAGGAGGAGAAGGTCCATTAAGTGAATCTAAAAAGAAAAAAAGAAATTTATCTGAAATTCTTGATGAAGATGTTATAGATTTTGCTAATGTTGTTGATATGAAAAAAGCACAAGATAGTATTTATGAAATGGAACTAAAATTAAAAGATATTTTAAACGATTAAGAAAATGAAAAAATTTGGAGTAATAAAAAGTAAATTATTAAATAAGTTAACGGAATCCTACGCTAATGAAAACAAAGCGGAAATTAAAGATATTTTAACAACAATTAAAGAAGACAAACATTTTAAAGAGATGTATTTGTTTTACGAAGAAATTGAAAACAAATTTATTGAGGATAAAGAAACCGCAAAATTATACGTTGAAGGTTTAAGTTTATATTTTGGTGAACCAATAGGAAATATTAACAAGTTTAATATGTTTTGTGAATCTTTAAATAATAAATTAGGTGATATTGAAATTAACACTAACGAATTATATGAGTCTTTAGATATGTTATCTGAAAAAGATTCATTATCAAATATTGAAAAGAAAGTTATAGCTAAAAAGAAATTAGTTGAACATTTAACAACCAAAAAAGAAATTACAGAATCTAAAGAAACTACTTTAGTCCCTAACGAAACATTATTAAATGCTGTTTTAGCAAACAATTTTAACGTATTATATTCTAACACATTATCAGAATCACAAAAAGAAGAATTGAAAAATATTCTATCTATACCTTATGAAGATTTAATCATAAAAACTGGTGAATTACAAGAATCTATAATTAATAAAGTATCAACACTTATAAGTGAATCTAAAGAAACGGATTTATCCAATAAATTAAAGGCGGTAAAGGATGAGGTAACTCAAATGTTCCCGTCGAGATACAACTACTACAGATTAAATGAATTAAAAAATGGACTTAACTAAGTCCATTTCTTTTTTGTTCTACATAAATAGCTTTTAATCTTTCACCACGCTTTTTTACGGAGGGTTTTACAAATTGTTGTCTTTCCCTTAATTTCTGAATTTGCTTTGTTTTCTGAACTTTACTTTTGTAAGTTCTTAAAGCACTCTCAATTGTTTTTTCTTTTGATAAATCAATTATAATCATATATAAATAAATATATTACAAATATACTAAAATATTTTTGGAATTCTAATTTTTTTTCTTTATTTTTTATAAAACACCATAAAATAAAAATAATATGAAAAATTAATGAAAATTGGTAAGTATATTCCTTTAGGAACGTACAACGATGTAAAAATGGGTTACGGTACCGTAGATTTTAAAAATCTTAAAACTATATATTTGAAACTTAATTCTTGGGTTCAGCCCGAAAATGAAACGGAGGATTTTAATTCTACCATACATAAATCAAGAAGAAAGATAAAAGAAATAATTTACAATTTAAAAACTTCCTACTTTAAACAACAATCTATAGTTGATTTAGATATAAGAACAAAAGGAATTAAGTTAGAAAAAAGGTCTTTTATGAATTTAGAAATCACATTATACGTCGACAAACAATTTGATGTTAAATCAAAAGAAGTCAAATCAATAATAAAAGATTTGATTGAAACAATTGTCGATAGTGGTTTATCTGACAAAAAGTTATTCAATTTTTACAAAAGCAAGAAATAACTTATATATTGATGTATTTATAGTAATAAAAACTATAAATGAAGGTATTAGGACCCAAAGAGACAGGACGTGGAATTTTAATTGAATACGACGCTGGTCATGTATCTCCAGACGATAATAAGCAAATCATACAGGAAATGAAGGATATGGACTTTTCTAAAGACCTTATCCTTTATGCTGTTTTACAAAAATACGACACTCCAAATAAGAACGGTAGAATATATCCCGAATTAATTCTTAAGAGAGAAAACGAAAAATATCAAAATGTTATTAGAAAAGGTGGTGCCTTAAATGAATTAAACCACCCTTCATCATCACTAATTGATTTAGATAGAGTTTCACACTCTATTCTTGAAACATGGTGGGATGGTAAGATGTTAATGGGTAAAATCAAATTATTCACTTCTCCTGGTTGGAAGAAAATGGGTATTGTTTCTACTAAAGGTGACCAAGCCGCTATGTTAATAATGAACGGAGCAACTCTTGGTATCTCTTCACGCGGTGTTGGTTCCCTTAAACAAGTTAAGGGAGAAAACGTAGTACAAGAGGATTTTGAATTGGTTTGTTTTGATTTAGTATCATCACCATCTACTCCTGGTGCTTATGTGTTTAGTGACCCATCTGATAGAGACCAATACCAAGAATCTATCGAACAAGAAAAACCCGTAATTGACGACAGAATGAAGAAATTAATGGGTAAACTAGATACTTTTTTATCTAAATAATAAATAAAATACCGATTATAATATTGAAATGGTGAATTTTTCCATTTTCACTACTATTTATAAGGTAATAAAAACAAAATTTTCCAAATGAGCGAAAAATCAATTTTAGAACAAGCGTTACTTCAAATTAATACACTTGAAGAAGCAGTTAAGCACAACGCAAAAGGTATACTTGCTTCAACAATGAAACAAGAACTAAGCGACTTGCTTAAAGAATCATTAGAAGATGAGGAAGACGTAACTTCTGACGAAGAAGGTACTGAACCTGAAGAAAAGGAAAAAGACGATATGTCAGGCGAAGAAGAAACAGCAGATGCTGAAACTTCTGACGATGAAAATGTAGACAACCTTGATAACAACGACGAGACAACTGACGACGAATCTATGGATTCTGAAGAAGGTGATGAAGAAGCTGAACCATCTTTCGGTGGATTTGGTGACGAATCTCCTGAATCAGAAGAAGGTAGTGAAGACGACGACGTTATGGATATGACAGGTGCTTCAGACGATGAAGTTCTTAAAGTATTCAAAGCTATGAAACCAGAAGATGGTATAGTAGTTAAAAAAGACGGAAACAAACTCGAAGTTAACGACGGTGATAACGAATATATCATCAAACTTGATGATGACGGTGAAGAAACGTCTATGGAAGAGGAATCACCTATGGATGAGGAATCATACATGGAAGAAGAATCACCTATGGAGGAAGAATCTTTATATGAAATCGAGTTAGATGAAGATGAAGATGCTCCGTTTGAAGATAAAGTTAATGAAGAAGCTTTACCTGGTCTTAAATCAGCTAAAAAAGTAGAACCAAAAGAGGAAGCTCTTCCTGGTTTAAAATCTGCTAAAAAAGTTGAACCTAAAGAAGAAGCTTTACCTGGTCTTAAATCAGCTAAAAAAGTAGAACCAAAAGAGGAAGCTCTTCCTGGTTTAAAATCTGCTAAAAAAGTTGAACCTAAAGAAGAGGTTGAAGTAGGTGAAGAAGAATTCACTGAGGCTAGAAGAACTAAATCTAACATACACGGGGATAAAGGTGGACAAGATAGAGCTGGTTTAAAATCTAAAAAGATGTATAAAGCAGGTTCTGGGTCTATCAATGAAGAAGTTGAAACTTTGAAAAAACAAAATGCTGAATATAAAAAGGCGTTAGTATTATTCAAAGATAAATTAAACGAAGTTGCTGTATTCAACGCAAACTTAGCTTACGCTACACGTTTGTTCACTGAACACTCAACTACAAAACAAGAGAAATTGAATATATTAAAGAGATTTGATACAGTTTCTACACTAAATGAGTCTAAGGGCTTATATAGTTCAATCGCATCTGAATTAAGTAATAAAACAACAGTAACTGAATCAGTAGCGACTAAAATCTCTAACACTCCATCAAGTTCTTCAACTGAGGTATTATCTGAAGCTAAGGCTTACGAAAATCCTCAATTCAAAAGAATGAAAGATTTAATGGGTAAAATAAAATAAACTAAAAACAAAAATACAATTTTAAAATGGGAGCATTATTAGAATCAGGTATGGTAGGAAACATTGGTCTTAAGCACTTACGTGTGATCAAAGAAGATACCATCAAAAAATGGGACGAACTAGGATTCTTAGAAGGTCTAGAAGGTCACCAAAAAGATAACATCGCGCAATTATATGAAAACCAAGCGTCACACTTAATCAATGAAGCAGCTGTAGCTGATTCATCTGGTTCTTTTGAGACAGTGGTATTCCCTATCATTCGTCGTGTATTCTCTAAATTATTAGCTAACGACATCGTGTCTGTACAAGCTATGAACTTACCAATCGGTAAATTATTCTTCTTCATTCCTAAAATTCAGGAAAGAGGAGCTGGTAACTCACATTACCATCCTTATGGTTTCCCTGATACAAACACAGATCCAAACACTGGATATACTGGTACAAATCTTTATGACAGATTCTACGAGAATGATGGTGGAGACGGAAACGATCCAGCAACAGGTCTTTTTGATTACTCTAAAGGACAATTCTCTGCTGTAACTTTAAGTCCAGCAAATATCGTTACATTCGCTAACGGTGTTACTTCAAACGTAACTTTATCTTCTATCACAGGTACTGCACAATCTTCAGTTATTCTTAAGATTACAGGTTTCACTAAAGATGGTGAAGGTAAATTAATCGGACCAAACGGTAACGCAATGGATACTGAAGAATTTTTAGCTTCTGCTACAGTTACATTAACTGGAGCATCTAAAAACTTCAACGTTGTTACTCAAAAATACGGTAAAGGTATTGTTGAATACGGTTCTAAACAAACAACTGCTAACTACCCTTCAGGTAGATATTATCAAGATACAGTAGACCAAGAAGGTACAATGTATATCTCTGTAGATTTACAAAACTACTCATCAACTGCTGGTTTCTCTAACCCAACTTTAGGTAACATCGCTTTATCTGATTTCGTTTTATCTTATCGTGTTTATGACACTTTAGAATTCGAAGATCAAATTGGTGAGGTATCTTTTGATTTACAATCAGTAACAGTTTCTGTAACTGAAAGAAAATTAAGAGCTACATGGTCTCCTGAATTGGCTCAAGACGTTAGTGCGTTCCACAACATCGATGCTGAAGCTGAATTAACAGCTTTATTATCAGAGCAAATTGCTGCTGAAGTTGACCGTGAAATCTTACGTGACTTACGTAAAGGTGCTGCTTGGACGGCTAAATGGGATTACAACGAATGGAAATATGGTGGAACAGGTGGTGCAACTTTACAAGGTTACACACAAAAAGATTGGAACCAAACATTGGTTACAAAAATCAACCAAATTTCTGCTCAAATCCACAAAACTACTTTAAGAGGTGGTGCTAACTGGGTTGTAGTTTCTTCAGAAGTTTCTGCTGTATTTGATGACTTGGAATATTTCCACGTTTCAAACGCACAACCAGAACAAGATCAATACAACATGGGTATTGAGAAAATCGGTACATTAGGTGGAAGATACCAAGTTTACCGTGATCCTTACTTCCCTGCTAACAAAATCTTGATTGGACATAAAGGTAAATCATTATTGGACGCTGGTTACATCTACGCTCCATATGTACCTTTACAATTAACTCCAACAATGTATAACCCTTTCACAATGACTCCTATCAAAGGTATCATGACTCGTTACGCAAAGAAAATGGTGAACAACCGTTACTTTGGTGTAATTACAGCAAAAGGTATTACTACATTCGGTTTGGATACTTTAAGATAATCTTAGGATTCATCATAGAAAAAACCCTCGAGAAATCGGGGGTTTTTTATTTTGGTTAATTCAAAAATACTTTGTATATTTGTCCTATGGAATACGAAAACCTACGATTGGACGTTTTAACCAAACTTATTGATGAGAGGGGAATTACATGTAAAAATAAGAAAGATGTAATGATTGAACACCTCAAAATGGATGATGAGGGTAAGTATGTACGTGAAACTACGTACGAAAAGTATGAAGGTCGTTATTTGGTGGGTATAGACCTTAAAAATACCTCCCATTTATTACAGATGGGTAAGTTAGTGGAAAAGAAAGAGGCGTCCCCTAAAGGTCTGTATGCGTCAGATAGAATATACTTTGTATCTAGTCAAAAATTAATTTAATTACCAAGTTCTACAAGCCCAATAACGAGGTTTCCAACGTGGACCAGGATTTTCACAATGATGTCTTGCTCTGAATGATTTACGTCTTGCTGGGTTATTTTTTTTAATTTTCATAACCTTTCCGTGAGCGGATTTACCACCAAAACCAAAGTTAACCTTAACGACTTTACCTTTGTCGTTTTTAACATATACTTTAAATTTCTTAATGTCACCTTGCATTATTTTACCTAATTGAACCTTACGTCCTTGGTATTCGGCTTCATTAATTAAACCAACTTCTTCAAAATCTGTGGTTTCAACTGAACCATGTTCGTCTTGATATTCAAATAATCTATCAAATTGTTCTTCAGAAACTTCCATTACTTTAATTTTTTCCATTATTAAATTAGTTAATTTAATAATTTGACTTTCATTAATACTTTCGTCATAATGAGTCATTTTTGGTGAGTTACCTGTACCACTTTTAGGGTGATTTTTTTCTGCGTTTCTTTTTTGATTAGTCATTGCTTTTTTTTCTTTTTTATTGTATGAAGAAGCCACTTTAGGTGTTTCTTTTGAAACTTTTTTTGAAGGTCTACATTTAGGGTAACTACCGTCTTTGGCTTGTTTTCTTCCACATGGAGGATGTTTACCATTAACTTTTTTACTTACATCAACCCATTTTTCTTTAAACCATCTTCTTAAATCTTCTTTAAGAACTTCACCTGAATTTATTGATTCCTCAATATATTGTTTATCTTCTTCACTAACAATTATTTTCATATTATTTACATTTTCTCCAACCACCACCTTTAGCTTTATAGTTTTTTGCTGCCCAACCATTCGCATAAGCTGAGGGGTAAACTTTAAATTTAGATTTAGCGGCAGCTTTAGATGCTGCCCATTTACCTGGGTCTGTAGGACAATTTTTACTTTCGTCTATTTCCATAGATTCATACATTTCCTTTTCTTCATTTTTAGGTTTTTTACCTAATTTCTTCATATTAATCGCGATAGCGGCTTGTTGAGCAGGACTTGAAGCTTCTTTAACTGGTACACAGTTAGGAACTCTTTTACCATTTTTCATTTTACCACCAACGGCCTTATACCCCTCCCAACATTTTTCAGTTATTAAATTTTCATTAATAAGATTGGAAACTACTTTTTTTAATTGTTCTTCGGTTAATTTAATAATTTGTGCCATAATATATAAATATTTTTATTTTTCAGAAACAATTTCAAAACTTATTGATTCTTTATAGAAAATTTCTTCTGTATGTGTTTTACCCTTAATTTCCATATAATACTGTCTTGGTATAAAATACGAAGTATCTAAATGGAACGAATTTTCATTGGTTTTATCAATTTTAGTCCAATCATGAATAATAACTTGAGTTCTACCTTCCTCGACATAAATTCGATAAAACACCTCATCAAATAATATTGTTTTTGGAGCGTCTATTGACCTAAATGTAACTACAACTTTTCTAATTTCACCTCTTTTAATTTTTTCAAGTTGTTTAATACCAAAATATTGTATAGAGTATCTTTGTAATTCAGTTGGGTTTTCACCAATTGTAAATTCAGATGAAAATGGTTTTGGTATAAATTTTTGAATAACGTTTGAGATTGGAATTCCATTTACAGATAAATTTTTCCATTTGTCATGAAAAAATCTTTTACCGTCACACGTTACTCCATCTAATCCAAATGTAACTTTATAAATTCCTTTTTTAACATGAGTAGATGTTAATCCTGATAAACCCGGTATTACTTGACCTAAAGAATCTGTAATATCTACTGTAGGTAAATTATCTAAATTATAATAATTTGTACCTTTTGTGATATACAAATATAAATTTTGATTAATTTTTTCGGTAAAACTTTGTCTATCATCACTTATGATATCGTCAAAATTTGACTCAACATAAGGTTCAAAAAATGTTTGTGTGTATTTTGTAAAAAACGCTACACTTTGGTCAGACGCCGGTTTTAAATCTTGATATAATAAAGCGAACGCAATACCTAATCCGTGGTCTGTAGTTCCCGATAAAACTCCATTTACATAATTGGTAACATCGAAATCAATATCTTCATTACCATTGTCCATGTGAATTTCAGAACCTGAATATCCTGTAATAATAGTCGGAGTAGTATCATAAACACCCGATGTTGTCCATTCATTTAAGGTTGTTCTATAAAACCAATTTGAGGCTCTTTCGTCGTATGTTAAATTACCAATTGAAAAATCATATACTGGATTTTTATAATCAAACCCAACACCCTCATCCCAAAATTCGGGTATTCTAAAAACAATTAAATCAAGTGAATTAGTTCTAAAACCACCATTTGGGGAGTCTCCACCTCTAAAGCTTTCATCACCAAAAATTGTATTTGTTAAATGTAATGTATGTCTTGTATTTGAATTTACAACTAAATCTCCATTATTAACCTTTTCTTTTAAAGTATTAAAATCAACTTTAAATAAAAACTTGGAAAAAGTTGAACCATATACTAATTCAGTATTTGGGTTTTTGGCTGTATTAACAGAAGAATCCTTTAATAAAGTATTATTCTTTTCAAAATATGAACGGAAATATGACATCTTTTTTATTTATAAATATCCAATTAGTTCATTCTAATTGACTTATTTAACATGTCATTCTCCAAATTTGAAATTTTAGTCATTAATTCAATATAATTTGGGTCTTCTTGAATTAACGGGCTCTCTAATAAATGTATATGACTAGCGAATAAGTTAGCCATTGTGTATAAGACATCTAATAAAACCTCACCTCTAACTAACGCGTAACTATTTGGGTCTATATCCTCCAAGTAGTTTTCTTGTGATAAATCGTAACTACCTAATTTTTTAAAGTCTATTGGTTTCTTATTTCCATATTTTGGTGCTGGTTCGTCTGTAGATAGAATATATAATTTGTCTGTTTTAAGTAAACCAAAAGATTGTTCTTCACCCTCTGCCTGATTTTTTAAATAAGTTTGTGTCCTCTTAACTTTTTTAGGTTTTACCTCAATTGACTGTGATGAAAAAATTAACCCACTTTGTACTATCCCTTTTGCTGGTGTGACTCCACTAAAAATAGTTTGTCTATTTGTAGTTTGTTCGTCAGTTAATTCTCTTGTAATACACTCTTTTGTGGGTCTAAAATAAAAAGGATGTAAATCTATTTCTGAATTTGGTAATATTTTTTTACTATCTTTAAAACTTTGATATCCACCTCCGTCTTTGTATAATAACTCAGTAGTAAAATTATCATATATTGATTTTAAATTTAAATCTGAATGTATAGTTTTAACGACATTTCTAATTATTTTAGGAATACCTTCAAAATCTTGGGATGTTAATGAAAATGTAGGATTAGTATCGTTATTGATATTATTTAAAATTGTTTGTCCCGATAAAATATCTACATTGGCGAGATTTGTATTGTCAGTTTTATATAAATTTTCACCATAATGATGTTTAGTTGTTTTATCTAATTCTTTTATAGTGTAAACATAAAAATCAATTGTTGATCCACTACCACCAAAATCTTCTATTGAATATTCAATAATTGAAGTTAATGGTTTAGAATCTAAAACATCTACCTCCACGGTTTCGGTAATTTTAGTAGTTTTCTTGTCAAATTTTTTAAGATGAATTGTTGAACTTTTATCAGCCAAAATTGGTTGAGTGGTTAATTTTTGTTTTTCTTTTTTTGAAGCGGCTTTTTTAGATTTTAATTTACCACCTCTCATTATTAAACCATTTTCAGTAAAAATAACATCTGAACCGTATTTTCCATAAACACCATAATCTGTATGTTTAGCAAAGGCCCCATCATTTTCTTTTAATTCATCAACACCCTTTTTGTTAATATCTGGACTGTGTTTTGCGGCTATACCATATGTTGTATTTTCTACTTGGGCTGAATGTGTTTGTGAATTATAATCATGCATGGTGGTGAATGGACCGGCAATATATTCTACGTTATCAAACTCTTTATCGGTGTTATATTCAATAAGTTTTACTGTTTGACCAATTTCAGGTATAAAATTAATATTTGTCGGTAAAAAAGGACTAGCGGTAAATAAATCTTTATCGTCCCATGAGTCATAATCGACAGCCTTTTCTTGTTCCCCTGTGTATGAACTGTATCTTACGCAACGAATTCTACCCATGTGTTTTGGGTCTATATTATCGACACATATCGCAATATCAATTAGTTTCATTAGTTAATTTTTCTTTTACCAATTTCGTTATTTACTTTATCATATAATTCTTCAATAGATTCTAAATGTCTTGTTAAATCTATTATTAAATCTTTTGTTTTTCCATGTTCACTATATAACTCACCCAACGCACTAATTAAATCTTTATTTGATTTATTTTTTACATCGGTTGCTATTTCAATTATTTTATTCTTTTCCATATTAATGTGATATACCAAATGATGGACCCGCTAAAGGATTTAAACCATATACCGATACTTTAGCATTAGTATCATGTTCCTTAGTGTGACCGTCTATTATTCCTTTTACCATTCCACCAATTTTACTTGGTACTCCAAATTTAGGACCAGTATCAATACCACTACTCTTTATTTCTTCCATGGCATTCATATGTGCTCTATCGGCACTATATCCATCTCTACTTGCCGCTAATAATAATAACGGAGACGGAATAGGTATTGACCCACCACCCATTAAAGCAAAATCTATAGCTTTATTAATAGCGTTAAATAACGCATCACAATTATCAAAATCACCTATACTTTGTAAAAGTTTATTTAATAAACTTATTAAAGATGAAATAATTAAAACATATTTTGCTACTTTATTTTTTATAATTCTAGAAGCTAACAATAATAAAAATTCACTTAAATCTTTTTTAATTCTTTTCCACGCTTCAGATAAAAATTTCCATTGTAGTTTTTCTAAAATCAATTTAAATAATTTATTTAATTTACTCATTAATTCTTTAACTTGGGTCACGGCATTTCCACCAAAAGACACTAATTGTTTATAAATAATAACAATTGGTAAGAAATATTTTGGAGCTAAAACAGTACCCATTAAAGCTTTAGGTAAATTTAAAATAAAGGAATTTAATAATGATAAATGAAAATTATCTACCGGTATAGTATCGTTTGTTTGATTATGAGCATCTGCCGCAGCGTTGTATAATGTTTTTGAAACTCTATCATTTATGTTTTTATTTGAAAAGTAAACAAAATCTTCAAAATGAGTCGGGTTTATTGGAATTTTAAAATCGTTACAATCTCTAAATTTTAACACCTTATCTAATCTATTTGCTTCATCATCTAAATCAATTCCTTCGGTATCGTTAAAATCAAAATAAAATTCAGGTTCTTCATCATTTTCATTAAATTGTTGATTTGAATTTTGTTTTAATCCTGTATTTGGATTACCACAAAAACCACAAATTTTTGCCAACAACCTGTTTAAATCGTTAATACCAACATCAAATAAAGGTGGTTCGGTACCGTCACCTTTTAAAACCATTAACATTGCTGTATTAACAACATTATTATAATCAACAAAATGTATATTACTATAATAATCACTAATAAATTCTCTTACTTGAGTTGGAGCACTTAAAGGATTTACACCTTGTAATCCACTAACATTATACTGTTGGTTCCCTTGATCCCAATTTAAACTAAATAAAGTTTTTCCATCATTAGTTTTTATTGTTTGACTTGAACTAAAACCACTATATAAAATACTATTCATTTTAATTTTATCAGGATTCGTTGTTGAATCTTCATATAAAATTTTTCCGGTATTTGAAGTTGGGTTTACTGTTAATATGTTTAAAAAATCAAACTCAGACGGTTTTAAAGTTATAGTATCTCCAGTGAATGATTTTTGTGAACCACAAATACCATCTCCCGCAAATAAAACTTGTGATACGGAATCTAAAATTATTGTTTTAGAACTTTTAACAGTTTCTCTAATTGATTCTTCAGCAATTTGTCTTAATCTTTGTTTCGAAAATGCTTTATTGGTAATGTCAATATTTGTTTTTTTAGCCACACCTAAAAATCCTTCAACAGTATCAATTAACTGTGAAAAGACATCATTATGGGTTTCTTTTTTACTACCTTTTTTAGGTATAAAACTGTCAAATGTTTTCGCCCCAAATGGTTTAAAAGATGATACCCCCGAAACTAATTTATCTCTTTGTGAGTCTAAAAAATTTTGAGGTTCGCTGCTAATATTTTTAACAACATCAATTTTTGATTTGACATTTTTTTTTAGTTCATTTAAATTTGCCTTTTTAATTGATATTTTTCTTTTTTACCGTCGTCAGTATCATTAACCAATCTATCTAAAATCTCACGGTCTTCGTCAGATAAAGTTAATTTACCCATAGAACCTCCTCCATTAGAACCGCCGGTGGTTTGTTTAAGTAAAACACTTTGTAATTTAACTAATGAAATTTTCTTTTCTGTACAATCATTTAAGATTTTTTGTTGTTCCTTAATAACGGGACCAATAGTACTCATATCTTCAGCATCCTTCATAAAACTCATCATTTTTCTCAAAATGGTGGATGCTGTGTTTCTATTTTCAACGACATCGTTATAAATTTCCTGCATTAAAGCTAAGGCTGAATCAACATCTAAAGTAATATTGTTTCTTTGTGTTCTCATATCAATAAATAGATTTATTCTAAAAATCCTGTCAAAATTCCATTATACATCTTTTTAAAACGTTTTAATGAAATCCTAATTTCTTTGGTTGATAGTGAGGTCATTTCTCTTAAAGAGAGTAAAATGAGGTTTTTGTTGAATTTGTTACCGTCCCCCACTTGAAATATTTTATCTATGTTAGTAAAAATCTCTAATAGTGCGTACCCTAATTTTTGTTCATTTTCACTTAAAGTTTCCTTCTCAATGAAATCCTCCAAACTTATGGTAAGTTTAATAATAACGTCTCTATAGTCAATAATATGTTCGTCAATGACGTAAGATAAGTCTTTCCTATCTTCAATATCTGAAGAAATATCATCATAAGATACTTGTCTATTTTGTTCTTTGGTATCCTTCTGTATTGCTCCCATAAGGTAGTTTTTACAGATTGTACCAAAATACGAATAAGCTTTAGTATTCTTTGTATGGTCAAACTTACTAATTTTGGTTATTAAAAAAGACATTGTGTCGGTATGAATTTCTTCAAATTCCATGTCTTTTCTATAGAGTTTATAACGGCGAATAATTGATTCAACCATAATAATTAATGGTTCTCTTAAAAACTCATTGAATATTTTATTTCTTTCGTCTTCGTCGGTACTTTCTAAGTACTTAACGACGGCTTTTTCTTGATCCTCACCAAAGTATATCTTTTGGGTTCGTTTTCTCGGCATTAAGCTTCGGTATAAGTTACATCTCGTTTATTTTTGAAAAAGAATTCTTTTTTCGCAGTGTCCAACCAAAATTTCACTTCTTTTTCTGACAAGAGAGATTTTTCGTCATTTTTATAAGACCAGAATAGTGAGTTTTCTCTAAAATTAACATGTTGGTACCCAACACGAGGAACAGTCATAACTTTAACACCATTATGTGTCATTCTTAAAAAGAATTCATATGTAAATGTTAATTTGATATTTTCTTTAAAACCACCATTTTCTTTAATTACATTAGTTCTATATAATCCACCACTAGTTTGGTAATTTTGGAATTCTAATAATACTTCATTATCAACGTATCCTTGTATATCAGAAAATCCATATGCCCAAGATGCTTCATTTGTAAAACTTATAAATTTACCTTCACTGTTTATATCTTTTATAATTGGTAAAAAGATATCAGTGTCTGGATAAATTTTAACATATTCATTTATTGACTTTAACCATATTGGTTTGTACACGTCATCAAT
>Ga0214919_10002208_pt1 | contig 30882 bp, 30 predicted proteins | sample LL1503_MetaG_FD_177994 | JGI IMG/M metagenome (GOLD analysis project Ga0214919, IMG submission 177994) | Freshwater microbial communities from Lake Lanier, Atlanta, Georgia, United States - LL-1503 | ecosystem: Environmental > Aquatic > Freshwater > Lake | place: USA: Georgia | collected... | reverse complement strand
GCAAAAAGAAAAGCGAGAGGATATGGAGAAAAACACTTTAAAACTATTGCTTATCTGATGACTGGAAAATTAGATTTTTCTGTGGTTAATAAATATTGTTTACCCACTGGTTTTTAGAAAGAGCCAATAATGTCAGTTTGGGATACGAGTTCTGGCGCCAGTTAAATAGCTTTCCACCAAGTTTTGATAGCGAATTAAAAGCCGCACAAACAAAAGACGAATCAAAAAAATAGTTAAATGAAGCATCTAATTAGGTCAATTTTTATAATAATATTATTAAATTTTGGAAGCGTTGAACTTGCTGAAGCTTCCACCGAGAAAAAGCTGTTGCATCATGAAGTTACAGCTTCTGCAAATAAAAACTATCCACAAATTTTATCTTATTATGAAAAAGTAAATGCTGCAGAAGGAAGCGCACTTGGATCTCTTGGATTTTTTGACATCAAGTTAAAACAAAACTACACTGATAAAAGTCGCGGTTTTTACGATGGAAAAACTACCGACACTTTACTTGAAAAAGAACTTGGTTTTATGGGTACTAAAGTTTATGGCGGTTATCGTAAATCTTTTGGCAGTTTTGCTGATTATGAGGGTGGATCGCGCACTAATGATGGTGGAGAATATCGCGCAGGTGCCAGATTTTCTTTGCTAAAAGATAGTTCAATTGATCAAAACCGACTTGGTGTGATTTTAGCAAAACTTGGAGTTAAGGAAAGTCAAATTCAGCTTGAAGCAATTAAAAAAGAAATTGAAAGAGACGCAACAAAGGCTTATTGGAACTGGATTTCATTGGCAAAAATTTATCACATTTACGAAGATCTTTATCAGCTTTCGCTAAAGCGTCAGACACAACTTGAAGAGAAGTTAAAAAAAGGTGATGTGGCTCAAATTATTGTAGCTGAAAATAAGAAAAATATTCTACGCCGCAAAAGTGCTTTGGCAAAAGCGCGGCAAGATTTTGAAAATTCAGCAATTTATCTTTCGCTTTTTTGGCGCGGTGAAAATGGCACTCCAATTGTTCCAAAACAAAATCAGGTTCCAGAAATTCATTTTTCACTTCATGAAATTGAAAATTCTCAAATCATTCAAGATTTAGAAACAGCTCTTTCGAACCGACCAGAATTAAGAGTTTTAAAAATTCAAAAAGAGCAAAATTCAAGCCAGTTAAAATATGCGGAGAATCTTTTTAAACCTCAGTTAGATGTTGATGTTGGTGCTTCAAAAGATTTAGGAAATGGTTTGGCATCAAGAGCTCAGGCTAATAACTATGTTGGTTTAGATTTTTCAATTCCACTTCAACAGCGCGAAGCTCGTGGAAAAAGTGCGGAATATGAATCAAAGTTAAAATCTTTAAAATATGAACAACAGCTTTTGGAAGAAAAAATTAAGGCAGAGCTTGAGCAAATTAAAATTCAAATTAGCAGTATTGTGGAAATGCATAATAATCTTTCAGAGGAATCTAAATTAGCTGACCTGCTTGAAAATTCTGAACGCGAAAAATTCAAACATGGTGCCAGTAATTTCTTTCTAGTAAATTTGCGCGAACAAGATACTGCGTCTTCAAAAGCAGCTGCGATTGAAATGTATGAGAAATATCAAAGTACTTTGGCTGATTACAAAATGGCGGTGTTTTTAAATTAAAGCATTGCCAAAATTCTTTTTTGAAAAAGAGATCTTATTGTTTTTAAAAAGTAAATACCAAAATATTTTACGAAAGCTTGTTAAATTTTTTTTTACAATTATATTAAAAACTGTTCATCAAGCGCAAGTTTGAAGTTCTATGGTGATAAACACAATTCGAAATAGATGTACATGGACTCGGGGGCGGTACCCGACACCTCCACCATTCGTTTTTGCTGCGCTACAGCGCAATGAATTCAGCTTTCAATTTTGGAAGTTTATATGGGGGTGAATTAGCTTCGACATGCATGGTAAAGGGATTGATTTTGCTCGGTTGAGACACTGCCGATTGTGTCAGCGCAAGCTGATAAAGTATCCGTTCAAAAAAAGTAAACGCAAACGACAATTTTGCCAATGATAATATCGAATTTGCTCCAGTTGCAATAGCAGCTTAGTATAAGTGATATTATCGGGGTTTGCCGGTTTTCCTTTCAACAGAAAAACCGGCTTAATTTTGTATGTCATTTTGACATACAAAATGGGGTTCCCCGCAAGGCGGGGCGCGACTAGTGTCGCGTTTCCTTAAATTTTTTTACAATCCTCAAATACGCTTACCCCATGCAAGATCTGATCGGTTATGATGAAATTATCGAAAATTCAATGCGTTCTGTGATTTTTGAAACTTTGAAGAAAATTGAAAAGACAGGTCTAATTGGAAAACATTATTTTATTGTTACTTTTCTAACGCGCTTTCCAGGAATTGTGGTGCCAAAAAAGTTGATGGAAAAATATCCAGAAGAAATGACTATCGCAATTCAGTATCAATATAGAAGCTTGGTGGTTGAGCAAGATAATTTTAAAATTTCTCTAAGCTTTGAAGGAAAATTTGAAAAACTTGTGGTTCCGTATAAGGCAGTTACATCTTTTTCTGATCCATCAATGAATTTTGGCTTGAAATTTAGTGTTAGTCACGAAGATTTTGAAAATTCTAACGCAGATGGAGAGTTTCATCCAGCCAATAAAAGCGAAACAAAGACCAAAAAATCTGATTCAGTTGATTTATCAGCCAAAGTAATCTCTTTGGATGCGTTTAGAAATAATAAAGATAAAGATCAATAATAAATATGCTTCATCAACTGTTTTTTTTGGCTCTTACCTACGCTATTTCAGCTGTTCCTTTCGGTTTGGTTGTGGCTAAGATATTTGCCAAAACAGATATTCGTGAATTGGGCTCAAAAAATATTGGTGCAACCAATGTTGCAAGAGTTGTCGGTAAAAAATTAGGTTTATTAACTTTAATTTTAGATGGCTCGAAAGGTGCTGTAATGGTTATTGCTGCCAGATATAACTTTTCTGAAATTGATAATTTACATTTATTTTTAACGCTAGTTTCTCTGATAGCGGTAATTGGTCATGTTTTTCCAGTTTATTTACATTTTAAAGGTGGAAAGGGTGTTGCTACTACAATTGCAGTACTTCTAGCTTTGGATTTTAGAGTTGGATTTTTGGTGATTATTTTTTGGATAATGTCTTTTTTTATATTTAGAATTTCTTCCATATCTTCTCTGGCAGCAATTGCCTCTTCAATTGCTTTGTCATACTACTACAAAGCTCCAATAGAGCAAATTATTCTTTGTTGGATTTTATTTATGATAGTTCTAATAAGACACAAAGAAAATATCTCGCGTCTTCTAATTGGTGAAGAAAGTTCTTTTTCCAAAGCTAAAAATAATGCTACAAACGATACTAAAAATTAACCATCCTCATGATTTTAGCTAAAGATCGCTTAATTGTTGCTTTAGATGTTGCTGATTTTGAATCGGCAAAGAATTTAGTTGAACAAATTTCTAATGAAGCAGTTTTTTATAAAATTGGCTTAGAGCTTATGATGAGCGGCTCTTATTTTAAGATGATTGAATGGCTAAAAAATAAAAATAAAAAAATCTTCGCTGATCTCAAACTTTACGACATTTCTGAAACTGTTGCGCGCGCTGTGAATAACTTATCACAATATGAAATTGATATCTTAACAATTCACACTGCAAGTTCTGATATTATGAAGCAAGCCGCCGCCAATAAGGGCAAAATGCAGTTAATTGGTGTTACGGTTTTAACTAATTTAGATCAGAATGATTTGTCCGAAATGGGCTTTGATAAAAAATTATCACTTGAAGAATTGGTTTTAAAGAAAACCAAAATGGCTATTGATTCTGGTCTTGATGGGGTTGTTGCTTCTGCCCTTGAAGCAAAAAACTTACGCCAAGAATTGGGGTATAAATTTTCCATTGTAACTCCCGGTATTAGATTGGAAAAAATTGCCAATGATGATCAAAAAAGAGTGGCAGATGTAAAAACTGCCTTACAAAATGGTAGTTCTTATTTGGTGGTTGGAAGACCAATTACCCGCAGTGAAAATCCTCAATTAGCAGCACAGAAATTTAACCAACTTATTGGAGAAGTTGTTTAATGAATTTAGGAAAAATTTTACAACAATGCAAAACCATAAATGAAGTTATTGGAAATTCTGATTTAGAAATTTATGATATTGAAATTGATTCTCGTTTGGTGAAAAAAAAATCAATATTTTTCGCTCTTCCAGGTAAGTCAAAAAATGGTTCTGAATTTATTTTGGCAGCTATTAAAAATGGTGCCGCTGCTATTGTCTCTGATGACTTTTCTATTTGTGATGAAGTTGATTTAAAAAAAATTGTTAAAATAAAATCTTCTGACCCTTTCGAACTTTTAGTAGAATTTTTAAAAATTTTCTATTCGCCACTTCCAGCTAATATTTACGCAGTTACAGGAACTAATGGAAAAACCACAGTTGCTGAATTTGGGAGACAAATTTTACAATTTTTGGGGAAAAAATCAGCTTCTATTGGAACTCTTGGTGTTATAAGCAATGTCGATCAATCAGTTTTGCAAAAAAGCATTTTAACCACGCCAGACATTGTTTCTTTTTATAAAAATTTAGCAGTTCTGAAGCAAAATGCCGTTGATGATGTTTTTATCGAAGCCAGTTCAATTGGTTTGGAACAAAAAAGAATTGCTGGTTTAGAAATTTCAGTTGGTGCTTTCACAAATTTTACGCAAGACCATTTAGATTATCACAAATCAATTGCTGAATATTTTGAATGTAAAATGTTGTTATTCAAAAATGTTTTGAAAGATGGTTCAAATGTGGTTTTAAATTCTGATATTCCTGAGTTTGCAGAAATTTTAAAAATATGTCATCAAAAAAATCATAAAATTTTTACTTATGGTTTTAAAAATTCTGATTTCAAAATTTGTGAAATTAAAACTAAAGATTTGCAGCAAGAAATTATTTTTGAATTTAGAAATAAAAAACATGTCATCAAATTTGATATTGCTGGTGAATTTCAGGCTTACAATATCTTATGTGTTCTTGCCGCTGTGATGTCAAAACATGAAATGTCGAATGAAAAATTAGAAATTTTATTAAAAAAAATTTCACAAATTGAGACTGTTTCTGGAAGAATGCAAAAAGTGATTACTTTAGAAAATAAAGCTCAAATTTTTATTGATTTTGCCCATACGGCAGATGCCTTGGATAAGGTTTTACATTTAGCTCGAAAACTTACGGATTCAAGGGTTTTAGTTCTGTTTGGCTGTGGTGGAAATCGTGACGCAAAAAAGCGTCCCATCATGGGAAAAATTGCTTGTAAATTAGCTGATTTAATAATCATAACAGATGATAACCCCCGTTTAGAAGATGCCTCTATGATTAGAAAAGAGGTTTTATCTGGCTGTGATCTCAAAAAAACTATTGAGATTGCTAATCGTAAAGAGGCTATCAAGCAAGCAATTGCAATGCTACAGAATGAAGATATTCTGATATTAGCAGGAAAGGGTCATGAAAAATATCAAGTGATTGGTGATGAAAAATTTGAATTTGATGAAGAAAAAATCGTAAAAAATGCCATACAATAATCAGCTAAATCCAGCTTTTGGTGTTGCTTTTGAAGATCTTTATGAAAGAGACGGTCTATTAAAATTAAATCAAAAATTTACAGAATTTCTGCAAAAAAAAGATGTAGAAATTTATCAGCAATTTCTTCTTTTAAAACAAAATCCTCAAACATTTTCTAAAGCAGATGAAGCTAATATTCTTATAGATGTAGCGCGTGTTTTGGAAGACTTTCTGGCTGATCTTTTTTTTATAAAAGAAGAAAATTCTTTGTTACAAAAAAAGCATCAAATTTATAAAAAGATTTATAAAATTAGACGCGATTTTGTGCAGAGAGTTGTGGCGAAGAAATTTAATGCGGCGTCATTGGAAGAGATTCTTCGCTGCGTTCAGGATGACACTACTATAGCTTGTCATCCTGAGCGCAGCAAAGAATCTCTTTTTGGATTAAAAATCCTAGAAAACCTAAAAATCTCTTACAAAAACCTTGATGAATTAGAGATAAAATTAGCTGATGAAATTGATGAATTATTGCTAAATGAAAAAACTCTCAATCAAGAACAGCAAAAAAAATTAGAGCAATTAACTCTTTATTCCACTTACGCTCTTTACAATAAATCTGGCAAAGATTTCCACAAAAATGGCGCTTTATTTATCTTGCCTCAAAAAACTGATCAACAGAATTTAGTTTCCACGCAACCTTTAGAAAAAATAGCCAATAGAGATGGTTTTAACCTTACTGATCAAGGCTTTTCATTAAATAGAGTTTTGGGCGAAAGTAATTATTGTATTTTTTGTCACAACCAAAATAAAGACTCTTGTCGCACTGGAATCAAAGAAAAAAACCAAGAGAATTGTAAATATGATGTTTTGAATGTTGAGATGCATGGATGTCCACTGGATGAAAGAATTTCTGAAATGAATTTTTTAAAATCAGAGGGCTTGTCAATTGCCGCTCTTAGTATCGCTGTGGTAGATAATCCAATGATTGCAGGCACGGGACATAGAATCTGTAATGATTGTATGAAATCATGTATTTATCAAAAACAAGATCCCGTAGATATTCCACAAATTGAAACAAAAACTCTCAGAGATGTTTTAGCTTTGCCTTATGGTTTTGAAATTTATTCGCTTCTAACGCGCTGGAATCCTTTAAATACCTTATCACCAGTTCCCCAAAAAAAATCTGGTAAAAAAATTCTAATTGCTGGCCTAGGGCCTGCTGGCTATACTTTGGCGCATCATTTACTCAATGATGGTCATGAAATAGTGGCAATTGATGGTTTAAAAATTGAACCTCTTGATGCGGAAATTTCTGGTATTGATATTTTTGGTAATCATGAAAAATTTAAGCCAATAAAATTTGTTAGTGAAATTTATGAACCGCTTTCAAGTCGTTTGATTTACGGTTTTGGAGGTGTTGCTGAATATGGAATTACGGCAAGATGGGATAAGAATTTTCTAAAAATTATTCGTCTACTTTTAGAGCGTAGAGCAAATTTTCGTATGTTTGGTGGTATTCGCTTTGGTTCATCAATAACTGAAAAAATTGCTTTTGAAGAATATGGTTTTGACCATGTGGCACTTTGCATTGGAGCTGGTCGACCAAATATTATCGACATTAAAAATAACTTCGCTAAAGGTATTCGTTCAGCTTCTGATTTTTTGATGTCGTTACAACTTACAGGTGCATTTAAAAAAGAACTTTTCACAAATTTACAAATAAGAATGCCAATTCTGGTATTGGGTGCGGGCTTAACGGCAATGGATACAGCGTGTGAGGCGCAAGCTTATTATTTAATTCAAATAGAAAAATTTGCTGATAAATATAAAAAATTAAAAGAAATTTTTGGTGAAGAAAAAATTTTACAAGAGCTAAATGAAGAAGAAAAAATCATCGCAGAAGAGTTTTTGAAACATGCGGAGGAGCTTGAAAATACTTATGAAAAAGCTGCTTTGTTAAAAAAATGGGGTGGTGTAAAAATTCTTTATCGTAAAAAAATTCAAAGCTCTCCTTCCTACAGATTCAATCATCAGGAAGTGATTAAGGCTTTTGCAGAAGGTGTTGAATTTGTTGAAAATGTTACGCCTTTAGAAGCTGTTTTAGATCGATTCGATCATATTGAGGCTTTGAAAATAGAGGATGAACAAGGCTTAGAAAAAACCTTTAATTGTAAATCTCTTTTTATAGCAGCTGGCACTTCGCCAAATATATCGCCAGTTTTAGAAGATGGTTTGGATTTTGAAATTGATGGAAAATATTTTGTTGAAGTTGATGAAAATGGTAAAAAGGTAGCAAAAAGCAGCAGCGCCAGACCGCAACAATTTAGTATTTTAACCAAAATTGATCAAATAACCAAAAAATCAGTAAGTTTTTTTGGAGATCTTCATCCAAGCTTTGAAGGAAATGTAGTTAAAGCAATGGCAAGTGCGAAGCTCGGACATAAAAAAATTACTGAAATACTAAGTAAAACTCCTCTTAAAAAGGAGAAATTTTTAAGCTTCCAAACCAAAATAAATCAAGAATTTCTAGTTCAAGTTCAAGAAATCAACCAACTTTCTCAATATGCCGTAGAAATAGTTGTAAAAGCACCTCTTTTAGCAAAACAAACGCAACTTGGACAAATCTTCCGTCTGCAAAATTACCACACTTTAGCTTCAAAAATATCAGGTCAAACTTTGGCAATGGAAGGAGTAACAGCTACGGCTTTAACAGTTGATAAAGAGCGGGGTTTAATTAGCGGAATCATCATTGATGCAGGTGGCTCAACCAGTCTAATCAAAAATTTTAAAATTGGCGAGCCATTAATTTTTATGGGACCAAGTGGAAAACCCACTGAAATTGCTAAAAATGAAACTGTGATTTTAGTTGGTGGAGGCAGAGGAAATATGCCTTTAGCGGCAATTGCTAAAGCTTACAAAGAAAATGGCTGTAAAATTATTTTCTTCGCTGGATATCGCAAAAATTCTTTTGTTGCAAGACAAGAAATAATAGAAAAATTTAGTGATGTAGCAATTTTTGCCATTGAAGATGAAGAGCCTAATTTAAAATTAAATAGGTCACAAGATTTTCAATTTAAAGGCTCTGTTACTGAAGCGATGGTTTCTTATGGTCTTAAAAAAATTCCTAATGTCATTTTCGATTTTCAGGAAATTGATCGAGTTTTTGTTATTGGCAATGAGCGTATGTCTTATGAAATTTCCAGAATCCGTCATGAAGAATTAGAAGAAGTTTTAAATCCTCATCATATTGCAATTACAAGTCTCAACGCACCAATGCAATGCATGCTAAAAGGTGTTTGCTCGCAATGTTTGCAAAAAAGATTTAATGAAAAAGATGGTAAATGGGAATATTTTTATGCTTGCGCTGATCAAGATCAAAAAACTGATTCACTTGATTTTAAACATTTAAAATGGCGCTGTGAGCAAAATTCTTTATCTGAGAAGATTACCAAGATGTGGTTGGAAGTTATTAACTATTAGCTCAGTATGCTATAACCAAAAAAAAGCCGATTCAAAATTTAATTTGAATCGGCTTTTTTATTTATACCAAACTAAAAATCTTTACTCTTAATAAAGTTTGTTTGGTATATGTAGAAAAAACTAGTTAGCTACAGTTACAGCTCTTCTGTTTTTAGAAATAACACTCTCTTCACTTCCAAAGTAAACAGGATGTTCTTTGCCATAAGATACCGTTTTAATTCTTGAGGTTTCTACACCACCTGAAACTAAATAATTTTTAGCAGCAGTAGCTCTTTTATCACCTAAAGCGATGTTATATTCTCTAGTTCCTTTTTCGTCGCAATGTCCTTCAACGGTAATTTTAACTGAAGCGTCGCTTTTTAACCACAAAGCTTGAGTATCAAGAATTTTTTTAGCATCAGAAGAAAGCTCTGCTGAGTCATAAGTAAAAAATACACGATCTTGCACTTCAACTTCTGATTCTTCTTCTGCAGCTGCTTTATTTAACTCTTCAGCTTGTCCAGCATTTTCAATTGGTTGATAAGCTTGATCTTTTGTTGTATCTTCGATTGCAAAACTATCTTTCTCAGCTTCGTTTTTGTTGATAGTATTTTTTTTCAATATAGATCCGCAAGAAGTTAGCGAAAAAATAGAAACTAAAACTAGTAATTGTTTGAACATATGACCTCAGTTATTGGTTTGAAAAATTGTCGAATATCACTATGTAAATATGAATGATTATTATGTAGAAAAATTTAATGTTTAGTTATCTAATGTCAAGAAATGAGAGTTGATTTAAAATAACTGTAATAAAATCTTGCAACAACTCATCAATATTGGTATTATGTTGTTCAATGTATAAGAATTAATAAAATTAATTTAGGCAATATGTCACAGCAAAAAGGTGTTTTTTCAGACGGAATAAATTATATTAAAGAGACGGCCTTAGCTACCTTGGCTTCTTCAGATCCTAAGAAAACTAATAAGTATCAGCAGTTTTCTGAAGATGCTATGCGTAGTGTATTAGAGGGTTTTAAGCGCCATCAAAATCCTAATGATGCTAAACAGTCGGAGTTGATTGAAAAATGGAAATATAAAATAGAGAGCGGTCAGCTTCTTGATGAACATATGTGTAGCATGATGATAAATGATCTTGGTACCCTTATTGGTGGTGAAGGTGGTAAGAAATATAAAGAAGATGCTAATAAACTTGTTTCAGATCTGAATGGAGAGATTAAAAAAGTTGGTATAAAAGATGAAGAGATTTGGAAATATCAGCTTTTGCAAGTATTCGCGATAATGACTCCTTTAGGTGCCTTTTCAATTGCAGGGCAAGTATTTAACTGGCTTGATCCACTTTTGAATATTTTTGGTCCAATTCTTGGTGAAGGTGGTATTGCACAAGGAATTGCTGATGCTTCAACCAGTAAACAATTAGGTCCATTTGGTAAATTTGCTGAGTTGATAAGATTTGATGATGCTGTGAAAACTGTTTTAACAAAAACTCCAATATTGAGTGATATTATTGAAGTTGCTAGCGCTATTACTACCAGTGAGAATGTACAGCTTTTGGGTGCAGAGATTTCTCCAGCATTAACTGGGTCAGAGTTGTTGATAATGGGCATTGCAGGCGCTGCTGTAATTTTAAATGCTGGTGATGAATTAGATCATCATAAGAACAAAAAGAATTTAGATAAAAAAATAGTGTCAGCACTTAAGAAATTGGATTCAATTATTCCAAAACCCCCAGCAACAAAAGCTCTATCAGTTCCACAAGTTCCAGTATCAGAATCTTTGGAACAAAAAAGTGCTTCTTTAGAAGAGTTACAAAAGTCACTTCCTAAGCCAGCTCCAGCACCAAGTCCTACGCAAATAAAAGGAGAGCCTCTGGTAGACTATACAAAGGGGCCTAATAATATTACTAATAGCTCAAGAGGAACGGGATAAGTGTGCATTCATGAACAATTCTGCAGAATTTTATATTACCAACAATCAAGATTTGAAACTTGTTTTAAACCTTATTCAAAAAGCGAAATTAGTAGCAATTGACACTGAATTCACGCGGGAAAAAACCTATTACCCAATTTTATCTTTGATTCAAATTGCGGTAAAAGACAGAGATCAGAAAAAATCATTCATCGTTGATTGCCTTGCTGATATTGATTTGCAACCATTATTTGAAATAATTTCTGATAAAAAAATTACCAAAATTCTACATTCATCTTTGCAAGATTTGCAAATTTTTCATTATAAATCAAAAATGCACCCAGTTTCCATATCTGATACGCAAATTATGGCGAATTTTTGTGGGCTTGGTTTTAATGTAGGATATTCAGCTTTGGTTGAAAATTTTTTTCAAAAAGAAATAGATAAAAGCCAACAAAGAAGCGATTGGCAAAAAAGACCTTTAGCTGAAAAACAAATTGAATATGCTTTATCAGATGTATTTTATTTGGAAGAAATTCAAGAAAAATTACTTAAAATTTTGGAAGAAAAAGGTCGTACTAAATGGTATTTAGAAGAGGTAAAAAACTTTACTACAAATACCATAATTCAATTAGATGAAAATTTATTTAAAAATTTTGTTTTTAAAAGAAAAACTAAGGCGCAAATTGCTAAAATTAAGAAGTTAATTTTATGGCGTGAATCTTGGGCGAAGAACTTAGATTTGCCGCGTCAGCATTTTATTAGAGATAATGTCATTGAAAAAATTGTTATTTTTAATGATTTAGATTTAAACTTTGACAAAGTTATAATTGATGAAATAAAAGAAATTCTTAATCAAAATTATTCGCCTGAAGAGTTTGATGACAACTCTGAAGAAAAAAGTTTTTTTATGACAGAGCAGCAAAAGGAAATTTATAAAAAAGCAAAAATAATGATTGCCAAAATTGCTTTTAAAGAGAATTTTAAAGAGCAATTTTTGATTACTAGCTCTGCTTTAAAAAGCTTAATTTGTGGTCATAAAAAGGTTGATCAATTATTGTGTAATTGGCGATACCAACTTTTTGGTGAAAATTTAAAACAATTAATTTCTAAGTGATGAAAACAAAAATTATTGTAGCAAATTGGAAAATGAATCATGCTTTTGATGAGGCTGATAAATGGCTGGAAAGCTTTACCAAGAATTACGCTGAGAAAAAAAATGAATTGAAGGATTGTCAAATTGTGGTATGTCCTTCAGTTTTTATGATTGATTATGTGGATAGTGAATTGATGGATGGTGGATTTAAGAAGCTTGATTCTATTTTAAAAGATCAAAAAAAAGATATTTCTGAATTTTCTGAAGAAGAATTAACTAGCATTATTTTAAGTGAAAGGCCTGTAAAACTTGGTGCGCAAGATTGTCATTATGAAGTTTCTGGTTCTTTCACGGGAGATGTTAGCGCGGATTCACTGAAAAAAATTGGTTGTGAATATGTGATTTTAGGTCATAGCGAAAGAAGAGTGGGGCATTTTGAGTCTAATGAAATTGTAGCGAAAAAAGTAAAAACTGCTTTAGAGAAAGATTTAATTCCAATTATTTGTGTTGGCGAAAGTAAAGAAACTCGCGACTTGAATAAGCATTTAGAATTTGTTTACAAACAGATTATGAATTCAGTTCCTAAAGATGTGAAATTCAAGAAATTGATAATTGCCTATGAGCCAATTTGGTCAATTGGTACAGGAGTTACGCCAAGTTTAGAGCAAATTAAAGAAATTGCGAAATTGATAAAAAAGATTTTTAATGAAAAGTTTAACGATATTGCTGAAGAATATTTTATGCTTTATGGCGGTTCTGTAACTGGGCAAAATTCTCAAGAAATTTTTTCTGTTGCTGGTGTTAATGGGCTTTTAGTTGGTAAGGTTAGCCTTGATGCTGAAGAGTTTTTTGAGATTTGTACTTTTGCAGCTTAGTTATTTTGTAAGGCTTTGTAATCTGAGTGCGTGATATCTACCGCCCCTAACCCCTCCTTATCAAGGAGGGGAAATAAAAGGATTCCCTCCTTATCAAGGAGGGGAAATAAAAGGATTCCCCTCCTTGATAAGGAGAGGTTAGGGGCGGTAGATAAGACAAATTCGGTGTTAACTATTTTTAAATTAATTTATGACAGAAAATTTTCGCATTGAAACCCGAGTAGAAAACGATTCATTCGGTGAAATTAAAGTTCCTATAGACGCTTATTACGCAGCACAAACTCAAAGATCGCGCCAAAATTTTCCAATTTGCAGTGATAATCCAGGGCATAAAATGCCTAAAGAAGTTGTGCGCGCGATGCTTTTAATTAAAAAGGCGGCAGCTCTTACCAATAAAGATTTGATGGCTGTTGACCCATCTTCTGACGAGTTCAAAAAATTCTCTCCAGAATTAGCGGATAAAATTGTTGAAGCTGTTGATATTATTTTAGCTAAATTTGATTGGTTTTATGAAAATCATTTTCCTTTGGTAATCTGGCAAACTGGCTCTGGCACTCAAACTAACATGAATGTTAATGAAGTTATTGCAGGAGTTGCCAATGAAAAAGTTACTGGCACAAAAGGTGGAAAATATCCAGTTCATCCTAATGATCATGTTAATTTAGGACAAAGTTCAAATGATACTTTTCCAACAGCGATGAATGTTGCAACTGTGCTTTTGGCATATGAAAAACTTTTGCCAACTTTAGTAAGATTTGCTAATGAACTTGGTAAAAAAGAAGCAGAATTTTCTGATATTGTGAAGATTGGCAGAACCCATACGCAAGATGCAACTCCAGTAACTTTAGGACAAGAATTTTCAGCTTATAAAGTACAAATTCAAACTGCGGCGGTTTTTGCTTCGCAATCACTTTCTTATGTGGTGCATTTGGCGCAAGGTGGAACGGCGGTTGGAACTGGATTAAATTGTCATCCAAAATTTGCCGAAAAATTTGCTGAAAAAATTACCGAAGTTTCTGGTTTTAAAGATTTTTATAAAACACTTTTAAATTTAGATTTAGGTCGCACAACTTACTCTGATGGAGTTTGGAAGGTTAAAGATTCTAATTTATTTAAATTGGGCTTGGAACATGGAGATAGTTTTTACACTAATAAAAATAAATTTTTTGCTTTAGCTTGTAATGATGAATTAGTGAACTTTTCTGGCTCGCTTAATAGTTTGGCTGTTTCAGTGATGAAAATTGCTAACGATATTCGTTTCTTAGCTTCTGGCCCTCGTTCTGGTCTTGGCGAAATTTCATTACCAGAAAATGAACCGGGATCTTCAATCATGCCTGGTAAAGTTAACCCAACTCAGTGTGAAGCTTTAACAATGATTTCTTGTCAGGTAATGGGAAATCATTTGGCAGTTACTGTTGGCGGTTCAAATGGACATTTTGAGTTAAATGTTTTTCGTCCAATGATTATTGCTAATATTATTAATTCGGTGAATCTTTTATCTGATGGAATTAACAGTTTTATCGATCAATGTTTAGTTGGAATTGAAGCAAATCGTGAACGCATCACTCAATTACTTGAGCAATCTTTAATGTTAGTTACCGCACTAAACCCTTATATTGGTTATGATAATGCGGCTAAAATTGCCAAAAAAGCTCATAAAGATGGAACAACTTTAAAGCAGGCTGCACTTGCCTTACAGTTGGTTACAGAAGCACAGTTTGATGAATGGGTTGTGCCACAAAATATGATTTAGTTAAAATGTTTTAAGTGTCATCCTGAACTAAATGAAGAATCTCTTTCAATTTGAGAGATCCTTCACTTCGTTTAAGATGAAAATGAGGTTATTTGGTTATCAATTTAATTAATCTACAAAAAATGTCTAAAATTTTTGATGTTACAATAATTGGCGGAAGCTTCTCTGGAATGTCTGCTGCTCTTGCTTTATCCAATATTTCTGATGATCTCAAAATTGCTGTTATTGAGAAGCAAGATATTGTTAATAATGATAGAAAAAGAGATGGCAGGGCTTATGCAATTTCTGCTTCTTCAATGAAATTCTTTGAAGAAATTGGAATTGCAAAGGAGGTTTTGCAGCATGCAGGGAAAATTTCCGATATTAAAATTACTGATTATAAATCGCCTTTTGTCCTTGATTTTCTAAGCTCTGAAACTTCTAAAAATTCTGGAGATTTTGGTTGCATCATTGAAAGTTATATTGTGCATAATGCTCTTAGAAATGAGATGGTTAAACGCAAAAATATTACTCTTTATTGCCCGGACACATATTTAGAAATTGAATTATTAGATAAAAAACATCACGAAGAAGTGGAAGAAGGTGCAGCATTGGAATCTGTGGTAGCGGAAGGTCATTCAGCAAATTTATTGCACGGTAAACATTATCCTAATTTAGGTGCTTTAGTTAAAATAGATGATGGAAGAATATTAGATTCAAAACTTTTACTTGCTTGTGATGGCCGTTTTTCAGATCTTCGCGAGATTTGTCAAATTGATACTCTGCAAAAAAAATATCAGCAAACTGCTATTGTATTTAATATTTCTCACCAAAAACCTCATGAAAATGTGGCCTATGAAAAATTCTTACCTGGTGGGCCTTTAGCAATTTTGCCTATGCAAGATCAACATCAATCTTCAATTGTTTGGATATCTCCAGATAAAGATGCGCAAGCTATTTTAGAATTAGATGAAGCAAATTTTATTCAACAATTAACCAAAAAAATGGAAAATTGTTTGGGTGAAGTGAAGGTTGTTTCTGAAAAATTTTCTTATCCATTAATTTTGGTTGAAGCGCAAAAATTTTATCACAAAAAAGTGTTATTGGTTGGCGACGCCGCTGTTGGATTACATCCAATTGCTGGTCAAGGTTTTAATTTAGCGGTTGTAGGAATTAAAATTTTAGCAGATTTGATTAAAAATAGTTTATATTCAGGTCTTAAAATTAACTCTCACACTTTGATTGAGGCTTATAATAAAAAATATGGCTTTGAGGCAAAAAAGATGATTATTGCAACTGATATTTTGAATTCACTTTTTGAAACTAAAAGTGTCTCAGTATCTTTGGCAAGAGACCTTGGTCTTGGTTTAGTTAATAAATTTACTAAATTGAAAAAGATTTTTATTAAAGCCGCAGGAGGATTTTAATTAGTGTTTTTTTACAGAATAACATCAGTTCTAATCTTGCCTTTTTTAGTTCTTTACCTTTTTTTGCGTATTAAAAAAGGCAAAGAAGATAAAAATCGTATTAAAGAAAGATTTGGTTTTTCTTCTGTAAAAAGACCACAAGGAAATGTGGTATGGATGCATGCTGTAAGCGTTGGTGAGACTAACTCATCTTTGATTTTACTTGATGAAATTCTTAAAACCCACCCTAAAACTACCATTCTTTTTACAACTACAACTCTAACTTCTGCCGCTATTTTATCCGAAAAAATTAAGATTTATAAAAGCAGAGTGATTCACCAATTTTTGCCGATTGATTCTTATTTTGTGGTGAAAAGATTTTTTAATTTTTGGCAGCCAAAAATGGCAATTTTTGTTGAGTCAGAAATTTGGCCAAACCTTATTAATCAAGCAAGAAATAGAAATATAAAAACAGTTTTAGTTAATGCTAGAATGTCAGAAAATTCATTTAAAAAATGGTTATTTGCTAGAAAAATTGGTTTTAAAATTTTTGATAATTTTGATGTTATTTTTGCTCAAAGCATTATGGATCAAAAGCGTTTGAAAAAATTATCTCATCAAGAAATTTTATTTTTTGGAAATCTTAAATCGGAAGCTACAAATCTAACTTTTGATGAGAAAGAGTTAAAAAAAATTCTTGATCAAATTTCTCATGAAGATGTTTCGCATCGTAAGTTCTGGCTTGCCGCCAGCACTCACAAAGGTGAAGAAGAAATTATTATTGCTGCTCATAAAAAATTAAAAAAAGAATTTCCTGATTTATTAACAATTTTAGTACCGCGCCATCCAAATCGAGCTGTCGAAATTAAAGAATTAATGTCGGATATAAAATTTTCTCAAAGAAGCGCTAATGAACAAATTTTACCTCAAACAGAAATTTATTTGGCAGATACTTTAGGTGAATTAGGTCTATTTTATCGTTTAAATAAAATAGCCTTTATTGGTGGTTCTTTGGCGTATTTTGGTGGGCATAATCCTTTTGAAGCGATTAAACTTGGATGCACAATAATTTCTGGTCGTCATGTTTTTAACTTCAAAGAAATTTATGCGGCTTTGGAAGAAAAAATGGCGTATTTTTTGGTGGAATCAGAAGATGATTTGGCGTTGGTTGTAAAAAGATTATTACTTGATCAAGAGATTGTTAAAGAAACTTCAAATAATGCCACCAAAGTTATTGAAAGTGATGGTAAAATTTCTGAGAAAATTGTTAGAAAGATTTTCTAATATTTATTATTTTAACCCCTTCTTCTGCAAAATTCTTCCCCTTGTCACCCGCACTTGTTACGGGGTCCATTTTGATACATCCAACAGAATTAAGTATTTGACGAGATGAACCCCGCAACGATTGCGGGGTAACAAAAAAGAAGGTACTTTAGATCTTGCAATTTTGAGGTGAATTACCAAAGGTATTGCTTGGGTTATTTTACAACAATTGTACCGCGAGCAGTTTTTTGATGAAAGTCACCAAAAAATTCATACTTGCCTGATTTTAAAGGGCCAATGGTTATTGTAATTTTTTTCTCCGCACCAACTAATTTTTCTTTTTTTAGATCATTGCTTTCAAATTCTTCTAAAGTTTTATCAAGGTTTTCAACAATCAACTTGAACTTTTCGTTAGCTGGAATTTCTAAAGTTTCTGGTATGAACTTATGATCTTTTATTTGTACTAAAAATTCTTTTTCCCCCGCTAAAGCTGAAGAATTGCTGAAAGAAATTAGTAAGAAGGTGGTTAGAATTTTGCTGATTATTTTCATTATTTATCCTCTTTATTTATTTGGTTTATTAAAAATTTTTCCTAAATCACGAATATGATGAATAGGATAGAAATTCATTTCTGGCAAAGTTTTTTTAATATTTTCCCAGTTTTTATTTTTTTCATTAGCTTTTGGAAATAGACAATTCTTGAATCCAAGTTTAGCTGCTTCCTTTAAACGACTTTCTAAATTTCCTACCATTCTAACTTCTCCTGTCAAGCCAACTTCACCAACTGCAATTGTAGATGTCGGTAAAGCAACATCTCTGGCGGCGGAAATTAAGGCGCAAGCAACAGCTAAATCAGCTGCAGTTTCTTCAATTTTTAAACCGCCAACAATATTTAAATAAACTTCTTTATCAAAAAGATTTAGACCAAAACGACTATTTAAAATGGCAATAATCATGGCAAGGCGATTAGTATCCCAGCCAACAACAGCGCGTCTTGGAGTTGGTATAAAAGAAGGAGAAATTAAAGCTTGAATTTCAACTAAAATTGGTCGGCTTCCCTCAATTCCTGCAAAAACTGAAGTGCCGCTGGTATCGCGATCATAAGAGGTTAAAAATAATTCGCTAGGATTAGCAACTTCATTAAGCCCGATATCATTCATTTCAAAAACACCAATTTCATTAGCGGCGCCGAAGCGGTTTTTAATGGTGCGTAAGATGCGGAAATGTAAATCTTTTTCGCCTTCAAAATAAAGTACAGTATCAACCATATGCTCCAAAACCTTGGGGCCAGCTATTTGTCCGTCTTTAGTAACATGGCTTACTATTAATAAAGTGATATTATTTTTCTTGGCAAAAACTGTTAATTCTCCAGCCGCGGCGCGTACCTGTGAAACAGTTCCCGGTGCAGAAGAAAGGTCTTCCACAAACATGGTTTGAATGGAATCAATAATGGCAATTGTTGGTCTGCCGTTGGTTTTAATGGAATTAATTATATCGACAACATTAGTAGTGGCGCCAAGTTGAATTGAATCTTCTGTGGTTCCAAGTCTTCTTGCTCTAAGGCGAACTTGATCTACAGATTCTTCTCCTGAAATATAAATTACTTGATTTTTGCCTTTAGCTAAAGAATCAGCGGTTTGTAAAAGTAGAGTGGATTTACCAATTCCAGGATCGCCGCCAATTAATACAACAGAGCCTTGAACAAGGCCACCACCAAGTACGCGATCAAGTTCATTAATTCCAGTAGCAACGCGTGGGAAATCTTCAGTATTGCCATTTAAGCCAACTAAATCAATTTTACGATTAGAAGAATTTTTAGTAGATTTTTTATCTTCAGAAATTCTTGTAAAATGCGTGCTACCACCTTCTTCAAATTCTTCAACCATGCTATTCCAAGCGCTACAGTCGGGGCATTTTCCAGCCCATTTGAAATGGATGCTGCCACAAGATTGGCAAGAATAGGCGGTTTTTTTCTTGGTCATTTTGTTGTAATTAAATGTGTAATTAATGGGTATAAGCTATAATAAGTTGTCTTAAAAAACAAGTTATACGAATTTCCAAATTTTATAATTCAATCTTTGCTGAATTATAAAAATAGATAAATAAAGTTGACCTACCGAGTTTTAAAATTAAAAAAATTAAATTTTATGAAAAAATTTCTTCTAACCGCAGTTTTTCTTACAGCGATTTCATGCTCACACTCTAATCAAGAGGCGGCATTGGGTTTTAATCTTAATACTGAAATTTCCAATGTTGGAAATAGTAAGAGCGTTAATATACTAGTTTTTGACGATAGGACTAATCAGAAATATGTGGGAAATAAAAGTTTTGGCGATGAAAAAATTAATATTTCTACTAATAAAAATTTAGATGAATTTTTACAAGAAAAAATTGCCAGAAGCTTGATTCTAAAAGGTTTTACTCAGGGTAAAGGCAAAGGAAAAGATAAGACAGTTGAGGTTCATTTAAAGACTTTACAATATAAAGCTGAAAGAGGTTTTCCAGTTGGAAATTCTACAATTAACGGTGTAATGAAAGTTAGTGTTAGAAATGATAAAACTGGTGAGGTTTTTGTTAAGAACTACATTTTAGATTTAGATAGAAAACATTTTATAGTTTCTTTAAAGGCAACTGATGAACAGATTATCAATCATTTGTTGAGAGAGTTGGTGAAAGATGTTGTGGAAGATGAAGAGTTTTTACATAACTTGGCTAAGTAATGCAATTTTGGTTGGAAACCGCATTAATCTACCGCCCCTAACCCCTCTCCTTATCAAGGAGAGGAATGTTTAGGCTAAGATTTAATAACTCCCAAAGAGCCGAATTGTGATCTGTTATAAAGCAGCGGATTCTTATCTTGAATTTTAGCAAAATCTATCACTTCTCCGATAATGATGTGATGATCTCCTGCCTTAATTATTTTGTGCTTCTTGCATTCAAAAAATCCCAAACAATTCTCAAAAACAGGACTGCCTTTAATTCCTAAAAAATAAGGCTCAATTTGCCATTTTTTAGTATTTTTGGGAGTTGCAAATCCACGAGCTAATTCAATTTGATCTTCACTTAAAATATTTAAAGAAAAATAATGATTTTTCTTAAATAGTTGAAGATTTGATGATTTATTATCAATGCAAAATGATACTAATGGAGGATTTAAAGAGACCGAAGAGAAAGAGTTAATGGTCATGCCAAAAAATTCTTCAGTAAAAATTTCTTTTAGAGTTTGACCAAAAATTTTAGTGCTGAAAATTTTTTGAGTGAATGCTTTATTCTCAAATAAATTAGCATTGGCAAATTTTTCAGCTAAGAAGTTTTTTCTTTTGGCGCAGGCAACAATAACTCCCGTAGTGAACAATCCTAAGGTATCGCGTAATTTTTTTTGATCCATTAAATCCCTAGAAACCGATTAATTGTTTAAAAGAGCGAATTAATAAAAATACTGCAATCATCAATCCCAAAATGATTGATAAAGCGTAATGATAAATATAGCCAGTTTGCATTTTACTTATTCTTTCTGCGCCTTTTTTACATAAAGCAACAACGCCATTTGGACCAATATCATCAATGATTTTAACATCAAAAACTCTCCATAAGAAATTGCCAAGTTTTTTAGTTGGGTTCACGAAAGCGATTTCATAAAATTCATCAAAATACCATTTATTGAAAGAAATTTTATAGAAAGTGCTAAATGATTTAGCTAATTTTGCTGGCCAATTGGTTTTAACTAAATAGCAAATATAGGCTAAATAAATGGCGATGATGCCAACAATTAAAGGTGCATATTTCACTAACATTGGTGAGTGATGAACTTCTTCTAAAACATTTTTATTTTCTTCTAAAAGGAAAATTGCTTGTCCAAAAAAGTTTCCTTCTGCAGAAACCATATGCAGGAAATGATAGCCAATAATTCCTGCAAATATTGATCCAGCTGCTAAAATAAACAAAGGAATTAACATTGATAATGGAGATTCGTGAGCATGGCTGAAAGTGTGTTTGTCAGCGCGAGTTTTGCCGTGGAAAACCAAAAATAATAAACGCCAAGAATAAAATGCAGTTAAGAAAGCTGCGGTAATTCCAAGTGCGAAGGCTAATTTTCCGAAAGGAGTGTGAGACATATAAGCAGCTTCTAAAATCACATCTTTAGAATAAAAACCTGCAAATGGTGGGAAGCCTGCTAAAGCAAGAGATCCAATCCACATCATGGCATAAGTGAAAGGAATTTTTTTCCAAATTCCACCCATTTTTTGAATATCTTGTTCATGATGCATAGCGTGAATTACGCTTCCCGCGCCAAGGAATAACAAAGCTTTAAAGAAAGCATGAGTTGCTAAGTGGAAAATTGCAGCAGAGTAAGCTGAAACGCCGCAAGCGAAAAACATGTAACCAAGTTGGCTACAAGTTGAATAAGCGATGATTTTTTTGATATCATTTTGAGTAATGGCAATTGTAGCGGCAAATATTGCAGTTGTTGCGCCAACTAAAGTTACCATCATTAAAGCAGTTTCAGAATGTTCAAAAAGTGGTGAGCATCTGGCAACCAAAAACACCCCAGCCGTAACCATTGTAGCAGCGTGAATTAAAGCAGAAACTGGAGTTGGACCTTCCATGGCATCGGCTAACCAAACATGTAAACCAATTTGCGCTGATTTACCCATAGCGCCAATGAAAAGTAAGATACAAATTGCATCAATATTTCTAAATGATGCGCCTAGAATTGTAAAAGTGTCATTTAAATGACTGCTGGCAGCAGCAAATACTGGTGCATATTGAACAGTTCCAAAAGTGATGTAAATTAATGAAATAGCGATCACTAAGCCAAAATCACCAATACGATTTACCACAAATGCTTTAATTGCTGCGGCATTAGCTGAAGGTTTTTTAAACCAAAATCCAATCAATAAATAAGAGGCTAAACCAACACCTTCCCAACCTACGAAAAGTTGTAAGAAATTATCTGCAGTTACTAAAATTAACATGAAGAAAGTGAAGAGTGAAAGATATGACATGAAGCGTGCAACTGATTTATCTTTATGCATATATCCTGTAGAATATATGTGAACTAAACTTGAAACGACGGTAACTACAACCAGCATTACGGCGGTTAATTGATCTAATTTTAAAGACCAGTCAGCAACAAAAGTGCCTGATGAAATCCAGCTAAATAGTTTAATGGTTTTGCTAGCGCTGTCTCCTGCTGATGTGATATCGCAGAAGATTTTTAATGAGCAAATTGCTGAAATGACAAGCAATGTTGTTGTGACAACTTGAGCCAACTTATCTATGAAATGATGAGAAATTTTTTTAGATGAAATTCTTGAAGAAAATCCTCCAATTAAAAAGCCAAAAAGTGGCAGAAATACAACGAGGAAAAGAAGCATTTGAGAATTAAAAAATTGAAAATTAGCTTGGAAAGATTGAGTTGGTGAAATTTAAAGAGTTTAAGAAAAAAATCAAATTTAAATTTATTAAATGTTTTAGTAGTTATTCCTTCGTATCGTTAACCTTTGGTTGAGCGTAGTCAAAACCATCGGAAGATTTCTTTTTCGATATTAACCCGCGGTGCAAGAGCCTTCTGTTGGTTTTGACTACTCTCCAACCAAAGGTTTAGAAAATTGGTTCTAGCTACGCGAACGGTTTAGGAAAATATTCTTTATTACCACAAACCGCCACCACCACCCACACTAGCTCCATATCTAGTGTCACCTCTACCATTTATTTTCCAGACATTTCCAATACTATGTTCAGCTGGATCGTATCTTTCTTCCCCCGGAAGTTTAGGTGTCATGGCAGCAGATTGTAAAATACCTAAAGAAGAGTGGCGACAAAAGACATGAGCGCTCCAGAAAATTGTATTATAATCACTAAAATTTTTTCTAATTTCTGCTGGATTATCCCAATTAACTTTTTTCAATTCTTTTTTATAACGATTTCTAATTTTTTGAATATCGGGATTAACAGAAGTAATATCTGGATCTCTGCTCCAAGTATAAAAATTATGAAAAAACCCTGTAGAGAATTGAGTTCCAAGACCTGACTGACATCCATGATTCCATCCTAAATTAAATCCCGGAGATCCGCCTTTTGGCATTTGTCTGAATATTAAATATCCGTGTGGCTTATACCAATTAGACACTGAACAATTTGTTAGAAAACAAATTAATAAAATTATTAGATTTTTCTTAATCATATTTATGGTATTTATTGACCGAATATTTGTCCAGCAGAACCACCTGCCCATAGTGGGTTGGCGCCCATCAAGCTACCACTGGGACTACCACCATTTAATACGCCCATAAAAGCACCAACATCTCCTCCAACCGAACCTCCTAAAGATCCACCGCTTCCTCCAAAAAATCCACCCCAAGCACCACCTATATCTCCTGAGTTAAATGTTGAATCATAACCATAAGGATTAATTGCTCTGTCCCAAGAGCCAACAGCGCCAGTTGTGGGAGAAACAGATTGCTGGAAGCACCAAGCATAACCTCTGGAATGACCAAAACGATATTCAGAATTACCAATCAAAGCTGGATCATATTTGTATTTGTTTTTGTTGCGATAAAACACATTACTACGAGCATAGGTTGAAGCTGAACATCCATCCTTAAAACCCCTTTGAAAGGTTGGTGTTCCATCTGGAATGTTAGGATTTGTGCCGCCGTAGAAAGGGGTGTTGGCGTTAGAAAACCATTTGCAGCCAGTAATTTGCAGAAGCAAAATGATCAATATAACTTTTTTCATTTATCTATATCCACTAAATGTTGAGCTCCAAATTGAGCTTTTTAACTTAACATAATCTCTTCTGTAACAATACCAAAATGAATTACTCCAAGCTGTTTTATATTCAGAGGAATACGCCATTTTATAACCATCTGCAGCGTTATTTCTATAAAACATTTTATAAAAAGTATTGCTACCAGCTGACATGCCAACTTCACAACCATCAGCCCAACCTTGTCTAAATTCAGGAGATGCTTTTTCTAACTGTTCTTGAAATTCTGCGTCAGGTCTTTCGGGGAAAATTCTTGCAATTGATTTTGCGCAAGAAGAAAGATTAAGAGCGATTAATAAAAATAAAATTTTCAATATAATTTTTTGCATTTTTTAATTTTTTTAATCTAGTGCGCCATATTTGAAGGAGTTGAAGTCTACAAACTGACCAATATGAAGAACACAAGCGAACCAACCTTGCCCCCAACCAGTTTGAAATACAGGATCATGTTGATAGATACCATTTCCTAAATCAGGACCTTTAGAAGTTCTGTAAACTGCTGAGTTGGAAAATGCTTTTTGTGCTAAAGCGCTTTTACAACCAGCATGCCATCCAGCTTGATATTCAGGAGGGCCATCTGGAACCGCAAGACTCATTGTAATTGGTTGATAAAAACCTGCATTTTCAGGCATTCTGCAGCAAGTTAAAGATAATATTATTAGTAAGATTGATGTAGTTTTTCTCATTAGTCTATATTTCTAGTTAACATTTTTACACAACATCCCAGTCTAATATATAAGTGCATTGTTCAAATCCATCCCACCATCCAGTATTGTAATCAGGACTTTTTTGCATTCTTTGAAAATCATATTTTTTATTATTAAAATCAGTAATTAGACCTTTTCCAACGGCGTCCCAAGCTGATGCACATCCATCTTTAAAACCTCTGCCATATTCACTTTCAGTTGAAGGAAAATTTCTTACGCCAGTAAGTGGGCGAGGTTTTGCCCCCCAATTCCAACTTTCTGGCATTGGTTCGACTACAATGCTGCAAGATGCTAAAGATATCGTTAGAGATAATAATAAGATTTTTTTTAGCATTTTTTAGTAACTTCTTGTAAGATTTTTGACATTTCTTGACCCAGTATCTCAAAGCTAAATTCTTTTTCAAGTTTTAAAAAAGCTTTTCTGGTTAGTCTATTTCTCAGGGATGAGTCTTCAAAAGCAAGAATTATTTTTTGAGATAAATCTTCGTAATTTTCATTGGCAAATAACAAGCCATTTTCACCATCTTTAATTAATAATTTTCCGCCATCGCTATCAGAAGAAATTACTAAAGTTGAATATAAAAAAGATTCTAAAATTACCAAACCAAATGGTTCTTCGCGTGAAGGGACGCAAAAAATATCAACATTTTCAAAAAAGCTTTTTTTATCTTTTGCAACTCCAAAAAATTCACAGTTATCGAAAATATTATGAGCTTTGGCTAAAGCTTTAATAGTGTTCCAGCCATAACTTCCCTGAATTGCAGATTGCACTTCAAAGCCGCCAATTTTTAATCTAAAATCATGGTTTTTTTGAGATAAAATTTCGCAAGCCTTAATTAAGATATCAAAACCTTTGCGGGGTTCTAAGCGGCCATAAATAGCTATTACTGGCGGTTTTTTGAAAGTTTTCTCATTGTAAGATTGGTCAACCTTAATGACATTTGGTAATATAAAAGATTTATTTGAAGCAAACCCAGCAGAAACAACCAAATCAGAAATTTGTTGATTAATGCTAATTATAAAATCGCAATGTAAAGATTTTTTAAATGTAATGCCGTGATTAACTGCAATTGATTTAACCTTTACTAAGCCAATTTTATTAAAGAATCGCAAAAATTTCATCCATTTCATCAAGCGATTGGAATGGCAAATTATTAAATCTGGCTTAAAAGAAATAACAATTTTTAGAAGATTAAAAAAGTCAGAAATTTGACTTAAATTTTTTAGTTTAAAAATTTTTACGCCGAAATATTCGTATTTATCATTGCCATTATTAGACATTAGCAATGCAACTTCATGGCCAGTTTCTGCTAATATTTCAGTATAATTGCGAAATACTTGATCAACTCCACCAATACCTTGAGCATGAATTGCGTTTATAATTTTCATATGTAATAAAGTTTTTCAAAATTTCTTGATTCATTAAGTCTAATAAAAACTACAGCTAAAAATGCCCGAAATATTTTCAACAATCAATTATGAATATAAGAAACCTCTTAATTTTGATGAGGCGATTTTAGAATTTGACATTTTCAAGAATCTTGGAATTGAAACATGCAAAAAGCCAGAAATCAAAATTGTCAAGAATGTGCGAATCAGCACCAACAGCGTTGCCTTTAATTATTTTCATATTTTTAAGGAAACTTGTATTGGCAATAATTACGAGCAATATCAAAAAGGTTTTAAATTTTTTCTAAAATTTATTTTCCCCAAATTTAATTTTAGCAAAAAAAGATTTTTATTAATTACCGATGAATGGACTAGCAATTACTACCATTGGCATATGTTTGCTTTAGTAAGACTTTTGGCTTTAAAAGAGAAAAACTTAATTGAAAATTCACTGCTTTTTTTACCTACAAAATATCAGAAATATAAATTTGCTTTAGCTTCTTTGGAGAAACTTGGCGTTAAGAAAGATCAAATTGTTTTCTTGCGTCGTAAGTCCAACATCAAAGTTAAAGAGCTTCCTTTGGTATCAAATTATCAACAGCATCCAATTGCCTTTAATCAGCTTCGCAAAGCCTTAACTAAAGATATTAAAGAAACTAATTTTGATTTTGGTGATAAAGTTTATATTTCTCGTGAAGGGCAAGTTTTGCGTTTTGTTAAAAATGAAAATGAAGTGGTGCAATTGCTTGAAAAATATGGCTTCAAAAAAATTTTAGCCGATAAATTTTTTTATGACGAACAAATTTCCATTTGCTCTAAAATAAAATATCTGGTTAGTCCGCATGGGGCAGGACTTACAAATTTATTATTTATGGCGCAAGATAGTTTTGTTTTAGAAATGGCAGCCAAACCTTATTATTTTAAGCCAGTTACAGACTACTATAAACTAGCCTCTATGCTTAATATAAATTATCTCTATCAAGAATGTGAAATGGGAGAGGGAAGCCAAGTTATGGATTTTCATCACGCTAGTTTGGTGGTTGATTTACAAAAGTTAGAAAAAAATATTCAAATAATGTTGGGCTATGGAAAATAAAGTTATTATTCATCAGAATCGTGCTATCATTGAAGTTAGGGGTTTAGATCGTAAAAAATTTTTACAAGGTTTAATTACTAACGATGTTGAAAAGGCAAGTGCCTCTAATTTGATTTACGCTGCGATGTTAAGCCCGCAAGGTCGCTTTCTTTATGATTTTTTTATTTTTGAAATCGGCGAAAGTTTAATTTTAGATTGCTTTAAGCCAAGAAGAGATGAGATTTTGCAGAAATTAAAGTTTTATAAATTGCGTTCGAAAGTGGAAATTCTTAAGAATGATGAATTGTTGGTGGCTCAGATTTTAGGAGTGGAGAAAAAATCTCATGAGATTCTTCGCTACACTCAGGATAACAATCTACCATCTGCCATCTTGAGCGAAGTGAAAGATCTTGTGAATCAGAATCCTTATTTTCCAGATCCGCGAAATGAAAGTTTGGGTTATCGGGTTTATTTCCCTTGTCATCAACGCGAAGGCGGGGATCCAGAATCTTCAAAATTAACAATGGATCCCCGCCTTCGCGGGGATGACAATATGAGAAGCGGGAATGACGATATGAGAAGCGGGAATGACGATATGAGAAGTGGGGATGACAACGGAGTGTTAGAAGATAAAGAATATAATTTCTTACGAATCTCACATAAAATACCAGAAAGTGAGCTTGACCTAACTTGCGATAAATCTTTTATTCTAGAATTTGACTTTGACAATTTGAACGCGATTGATTATCAAAAAGGCTGTTATGTTGGTCAAGAGCTTACTGCGCGCACTCATTATCGTGGTGAAATTCGTAAAAAATTGCTGCATGTAACTATTGATAATTTGCGGGAAATAATCAAAGGTCAGGAATTTTCTTGCGAAGGAAAATCAGCGGGAATAGTTTTGTCGTCAGTTTTTCATAATAATGAATTACATGCTTTGGCATTAATTAAATTAGAAAATCCTGCAGAAAATCCCGCAGAAAATGTTGTTGCGGAAATTAAAAATTTAGAATTACAAAAAAATAAAATCACCGTAATCAGCTAATGCAAATTTATCTTCCAATCGCTGAAATTCCCGTAAATGTCATAGTGATTTTATTGCTTGGCTTGTTGACTGGTTTTCTAGCTGGAATGTTTGGTATTGGTGGTGGATTTATTGCAACTCCGCTTCTGATGTTTATTGGAATTCCTCCAGCAATTGCAGTTTCTACTTCAGCAAATCAAATTATTGCTTCTTCAGTTTCAGGTCTTTTGGCTAATTTGCGGCGCGGTGCAGTTGATATTAAAATGGGTTTATTTCTAATCATTGGTGGCTTCATAGGTTCGAGTCTTGGCGTTTCTCTATTTCAACTTTTGCAAAAAACTGGTCAAATCGATATAGTTATTAGCTTGGTATATGTGATTTTTCTTGGTTCAATTAGTATTATGATGTTGATTGATGGTATTAAAACCATAACAGCAAAAAAATATAATATAGTTTGGGCTGTAAAAGAAAATTCTAATATGGATGGTTTTTTAAAATGGGCTGAAGATCTTCCTTGGCAAGTGCATTTCCCTAAGTCTGGCATTACAATTAGTGTTTTAGTGCCAATAACTTTAAGCATTGGAATTGGTGTTTTGGTAGCATTAATGGGAATTGGCGGTGGTTTTATCATGATTCCAGCAATGATTTATATTTTACGCATGCCATCAGCAGTTGTGGTTGGAACATCTTTATTTCAAATTATTTTTATTGCCTGCAACACCACATTTTTACAAGCTGTAACTAATAATACTGTTGATATTGTTTTAGCGTTTTTAATGATTATTAGCTCTTCAATTGGCGCTCAAATAGGTAATCGTTCTGGTACAAAAGTTGACGCAGATAGCCTGCGCTCTTTTTTGGCTCTGCTTTTATTTGCTGTTTGTTTTAAGATGTTTTTTAGTTTATTTACCTCTCCAGAATCTCTTTATTTGATAGAGGTGTTGAAAAAATGATAAAATTATTTACAGCTTCACTATTATCCATCTTCATTCTCTTAAGTCCTTCTATTTCTGTTGCCAGTTCAATTATCTCGGGAATTTCAACCAATGAAATTAATATTGATACAAAATTTAATGGTGCAGAAATTTTGCTTTTTGGCGCAAAAGATGATTTTGGTAATATCGTAATTGCGGTTCGCGGTCCTAAAAAAAATTTTTTAGTTACCAGAAAAGAAAAATTATTTGGTATTTGGCATAATGGTAAACGGGTTAAGATGAAAGAATCTTACAGCTACTATTCTTTTTTCTCTACTGCAAGAGACACTGGAACAAGTGAGCAGCTTATGTCAGAATTAGAATTAGGAAAAAATAATATTGATTTTAATAGCTCTGCAGATGTTAACCCAGAAGATAAAAATGAGTTTCAAATACAGTTGGTAGATCATTTTGAAAAAGAAAAATTATATTTAAACAATTCTCATGGCGTTGATTTTCTTGATGAAACTCTATTTAAGGTAATGTTAAAATTTCCCAAAAATATTGCTCGTGGTCTTTATAGCGTCGAGATATATTTGATTAACGATAACAACCTTTCTTCTTTTCAGACGATTCCTATTTATGTTAATCAAGTTGGATTAAGCGCTAGAGTTTTAGATTTCGCTTACCAACAGTCTTTCTTATATGGTCTGTTATCAATTGCTCTGGCTCTGGTGGTTGGTTGGTTGGCTAATTATTTATTTTTTAGATTCATCGGTAAATAAAATTAATACAAATTATGACTGATAATATTGATACTCCAACAATTCTTGTATGCGTTGACACTCATAATGTCTCAATTGCAGTTATGAGATATGCTTGCTACAGGGCTAAAAAGCTTGGCTTTATTGTGCGAGTTTTGGCGGTGATGGATAATTCTCACAAAAATTTGCTTTTCGGATCAAGAGCAATATCACAAGATAAACATCAGCAAGTTAAAAAAAATCTTCAAATATTACTTACAAAAATTCATGAGGAGACTGGGGTTACCCCCTTTGTTTCAATAAGAGAAGGTGATATTACGGCGGAAATTATTAAAGAGATCAGGTCTATTCCAAAATGTGCTACCTTGCTTTTTGGTAAATCTCACAATCCTTTAAGTGACAATACTGTATTACCTAAAATTATTCAAAAAATTGGTGATAAAATCAGAGTTCCCGTGGCAATCATACCAGAAAATTTGAGTGAAGATTATTTTAAAGGTCTGATTTAACGCCTGCCATCCCTGCGAAAGCGGGATCCAGTTTTTTAATAAGGGTATATGGATCACCGCCTTTGCGGGGATTGCATGCGGGGATGTGGGTATATACCAAACTAAAAATCTATTGATCGCATTAGCTTCGCCTTTTTGGTAAAAATTAAAACTTAAAAAAACCAGCGGTATATTGATACAGCAAGTTTTTTTAAGTTTTAATTTTCCCTCAAAAATACTTTGCTACTGCGATCAATAGATTTTTAGTTTAGTATAATACCATTTTAACCTGAAAACACCCATTTTCTTCTGCAAAATTCTGGCATAAATTGCTCGGCAAGCATAAGCTGTATCACTTGATACAGCTTATGCTTTTCGTCGCAATTTCTGCTCATAATTTTTTTGAAGAAAATGGGTGTTTTCAGGTTAAAATGGTATAAG
>Ga0214919_10002207_pt1 | contig 30888 bp, 31 predicted proteins | sample LL1503_MetaG_FD_177994 | JGI IMG/M metagenome (GOLD analysis project Ga0214919, IMG submission 177994) | Freshwater microbial communities from Lake Lanier, Atlanta, Georgia, United States - LL-1503 | ecosystem: Environmental > Aquatic > Freshwater > Lake | place: USA: Georgia | collected... | reverse complement strand
GCTGGACCCGGACACCTTCCTATCTCCGGGCAGTGTCGCCGCAGCACGGCGCGCGGCGGGGGCCGTAATCGATGCGGTCAGGGGTGTGGTCAATCGCGATCATGACCGGGCCTTCTGCGCCGTCCGGCCACCGGGGCACCATGCAGAACCCGATACAGCCATGGGCTTTTGCGTCTTTAGCAATGTGGCCGTCGCTGCGCGGGTAGCCCAGAGCCTTGGCCTCGCCCACGTGGCCATCGTCGATTTTGATGTCCATCACGGCCATGGCAGCCAAGCTGTGGTGCAAAGTGATGCCAGCCTATTTCTGGCCTCAATCCATCAGGCCCCGCTCTATCCCGGCACCGGAGATCCGTCCGAGACGGGGGTCGGCAATGTCGTCAATCGCACCGTGCCGCCTCATGCTCCAAGATCCCAATGGCAAAAGCGCTTTGAAAGCATGATGCCCGCCTTGGATGATTTCGCGCCCGACCTCATTTTGATCTCAGCGGGCTTTGATGCCCACGCACGAGATCCCCTTGGCGGACAGTCCCTTCAGGCCGAAGATTATGCTTGGGCGACCCGCGCCATCTTGACCGTCGCGCGGCGTCATTGTGCAGGGCGGGTTGTGTCCTCGCTCGAGGGCGGGTACGACCTAGAGGCTTTGGGGCAATCAGCATTGGCGCATGTCCGCGCCTTGCAGGAGGGGTGAAGTCTTAGATCGCGATTTTCGACGTTCTAAGAACACAGCAAAATGGCCACTGAACCGTCGCCGAACCCGTCTGACCTGCCCAGCCCCCGTTCGGGTGCAAGCACGCCTGTGCGCATTGTCTTGGCCCGGCATGGCGAGCCTGCCCTCTCACGCAAGATCAACCTCCCCCCCAAGGGCTACCTGTCCTGGTGGGCACAATATGAAGAGGGCAGCCTGAAGGCGGGACAAACGCCTCCGGCCGACTTGGTTGCCATTGGTAAAGCCGCAGACGTCATAATCGCCTCCACCCGCCCCCGCGCGATAGAGAGCGCCCAAGCCGTTTGTGACGGCCGGGCCTTTAGCTCTGACGCCCTGTTTATCGAAGCCCCGCTTCCGCCGCCGCCCTTTCCAAGTATCGTTCGGATGTCGCCGAGACATTGGGGGGTGCTGTCGCGGTTCTGGTGGTGGTTCTTCAACAATCACGCCGGGCAGGAAAGCCGCGCCGAAGCGACCGTTCGCGCTACCGAGGCGGCAAGGCAGTTGACAGAGATGGCCGATCAGGGCCGCAGCGTCCTCCTCGTCGCCCACGGCTTTTTTAATGAGATGATCGGTCTAGAATTGAAACGTCTAGGCTGGAAGTTGGTCAAGGATCAGGGCTACAACTACTGGTCCCAAAAGCACTTTGTTCGGCGCTAAGCTTGAACCGACAGACCACCGCCGCCCCAAGGGTGATGGATTAAGACCGGAGACCGCATGACCACCGCCACTGACATCGCCGCCTTTAGCTTTGAACAGGCCCTTGCCGAGTTGGAAAAGATCGTCGCCGAGCTGGAATCCGGTCAGGCCCCGCTCGAACGCTCAATCGAGGTCTATGAGCGCGGCGCAGCCCTCAAGGCCCATTGCGAAGCTAAGCTTGAAGCCGCCCGCCTGCGGGTCGAAAAGATCGTCGTCGGTGCTCAAGGTGCCGTGGGCTCAGAGCCCGCCGAATTTAACTAGGACCCGGCATGACCGCCGCTGCGCCCACCATCACCATCGACGATTTCGACCGCGTGGATATCCGTGTCGGTACGATCCTGAAGGCCGAGCCCTTCCCCGAGGCCCGCAAGCCCGCCTTCAAGCTGACCATCGATTTTGGACCAGCGATTGGCGTCAAGCGGTCCTCGGCTCAAATCACCCAGCACTATGTCCTTGATGAACTGATTGGCCGCCGCGTCGCTGCTGTGGTCAATTTCGCGCCGCGCCAGATTGGGCCCTTCATGTCAGAGGTGCTTTGCCTCGGCTTTCCCGATCCCCATGGTAATGTAGTTCTGGTCGATGTTGATCGGCCCGTTCCCAACGGGGGGCGGCTGTTTTGAGCTCTGCCCCTATTGGCCTAGACCTGAGCGACCGGATTGCGCGCGCCGCAGATCTGGTGACCGTCGCGCTCGATGAGTTGCTGCCCCGTTCGGATGGACCAGAGCAACGGCTGATGGAAGCCATGCGCTATGCAGCCCTCGGTCCGGGCAAGCGCCTTCGGCCCTTCTTTGCCCTCGAAGCGGCCAAGATGTTTGACCTCGAAGAGCGCCACGTCCTTCGCGCCGCCTGCGCGCTTGAATGTGTCCACGCCTATAGTCTGGTTCATGACGACCTGCCCTGCATGGATGATGATGATCTGCGCCGAGGCCGGCCCACCGTCCACAAGGCCTATGATGAGGCCACCGCCGTCTTGGTCGGCGACGCGCTGCAGTCCGTCGCCTTTGAAATTATGGCCCATCCCGACACGCACGAGGACGGCGATATCCGATCCCAGTTGCTCTATCGCCTCGCCGTCGCCTCGGGGGCTACCGGCATGGCCGGTGGTCAGATGATCGACATTCTGGGTGTGCCCGATGATCTCGGGACTGCGGCACGGATGCAGCGGCTAAAGACCGGCGCACTCATTACCTATGCCTTTGAAATACCTTTGATCTTGGCCCGCGCAAGCGACAATGAACGCCACGCTCTGCTGGGCTTTGCCCATGATTTGGGCCTCGCCTATCAGATCGTCGACGACCTTCTGGATGCAGAAGGCGAGGCCGAACTGCTCGGTAAGGCGGCGGGCGGCAAGGATGCGGCCAAGGGCAAGGCCAACTTTGTTACCCTGCTGGGCCTCGAACCGGCACGCGAGCGTGTGCAGACGCTCGCCGATCAGGCCCGCGCCCACCTTGCCCCCTTTGGTAATCGCGCCAGATTTCTAAAGGACAGCGTCGATTTCGTGCTAGATCGTCGCTCCTGACCGTCTGTATGGCTCTCAATTTTCTGTAAGGATCGGACCCTAAGTCCGAACATATCATGGTTTCCAACACTCCTCTTCTCGACACGGTGACGATGCCTGCGGACACGCGCGGCATGGCTCTTGGCCAGCTTCGTCAGTTGGCCGATGAGGTTCGGGCCGAGATGATTGACGCCGTATCGACCACCGGCGGCCATCTGGGGGCGGGCCTTGGCGTGGTTGAGCTGACCGTTGCCTTGCACCATGTCTTTGAGACCCCTCGCGACATCCTGATCTGGGATGTGGGCCATCAGGCCTATCCGCACAAGATCCTCACCGGACGCCGCGATCGCATGCGCACCCTGCGCCAGGGCGGCGGCCTATCAGGCTTCACCAAGCGGGCCGAGAGCGAATATGACGCTTTCGGTGCGGCCCATGCTGCGACATCCATCTCTGCTGCCCTTGGCTTCTGCGCCGCCCGCGACCAGCGCGACGACAATAACAAGGTCATCGCGGTCATCGGTGACGGCTCGATGAGCGCGGGCATGGCCTATGAGGCCATGAACAATGCCGCTGAGACGACCAAGCAGTTGATTGTGGTCCTCAACGACAATGACATGTCGATCGCCCCTCCGGTCGGTGGCATGAGCGCCTATATGGCCAGGCTTGTGTCCGGCGGCGGCTACCAGTCCCTGCGCAAGCTCGGCAAGACCATGGCCGGTGCCCTGCCCAAGCCCCTGCAAGAGGCGGCGCGAAAGGCTGAGGAATTTGCCCGCGGTATGGTCACCGGCGGCACCTTCTTCGAAGAGCTCGGCTTCTACTATATCGGTCCCATCGATGGTCACGATCTAGAAAACCTCGTTCAGGTCCTGAAGAATGCTAAAGAATTCAATGATCGCCCCGTCTTAGTTCATGTTGTGACGCAAAAGGGCAAGGGCTATGCCCCAGCCGAAAATGCCGCCGACAAGTACCACGGTGTGGTCAAGTTCGATGTCGTCACCGGCAAGCAGGCCAAGACCCCGGCCGGGACGCCCAGCTACACCAAGGTCTTTGCGACCGAACTGATCAAGCAGGCCGAGCGCGATGATCGTATCGTTGCCATCACCGCCGCAATGCCCTCCGGCACCGGCCTTGACCTCTTTGGCCAACGCTTCCCGGACCGCACCTACGATGTTGGGATCGCCGAGCAGCATGCCGTGACCTTTGCTGCCGGTCTGGCCGCCGATGGCATGAAGCCCTTTGCCGCGATTTACTCGACCTTCCTTCAGCGCGGCTATGATCAGGTCGTGCACGATGTGGCCATTCAGGGCCTGCCCGTGCGCTTTGCCATCGACCGGGCCGGACTGGTCGGGGCCGATGGTCCAACCCATGCTGGATCGTTTGATATCGGCTTCCTCGGCGCCCTGCCCGGCTTTGTGGTCATGGCGGCGGCGGACGAGAACGAACTGGCCCGGATGGTTGCCACCAGCGCCGCCATCGATGACCGCCCCAGCGCCTTTCGCTATCCGCGCGGCGACGGCACCGGGGTCGGCGTTCCTGACCTTGCCGAACCGCTAGAAATCGGCAAGGGCCGCATCCTGCGCGAAGGTAATGCGCTGGCGATCCTGTCCTTAGGCACGCGACTGGCCGAGGCCCTCCATGCTGCCGATATCTTGGCCGCCCATGGCTTGACCGCCACCGTGGCAGACGCTCGCTTCGCCAAGCCCCTCGACGAAGAGATGATCCTGCGCCTAGCCCGTGAGCATGAGTGCTTGATCACCATCGAAGAGGGCTCTGTCGGCGGCTTTGGGGCCTTTGTGCTGCAGATGCTCGCCGAGCGCGGGGCGCTGGACCGGGGTCTGAAGGTTCGCACCCTGACCCTGCCCGATATTTTCCAAGATCAAGACAGGCCTGAGATCATGTATGCCCAGGCCAACCTCGATGCAGAGGCCATCGTTCGTACGGCGCTCAAAGCGCTAGGCGTCGATCAGGCGACCGCCAACCTCCGGGCCTAGGTCTGCGATGATCACGATCCGATTGGCCAAGGCCGATGACGCCGCCGCGCTGGAATCTGTGGGTCGCGAGACCTTTACCGAGACCTTTGGCCATCTCTATCCACCTAAGGACCTAAAGGCCTTTTTGGACAGCGCCCACCTGGCCGAAAACTATCGCGCTTGGATCGCGTCGGAAGCTTACGGCGTATGGATCGCTGAGCAAGACGGTCAAGCTGTCGGGTACGCCGTAGCCGGGACCTGCGACCTGCCCCATCCAGAGGTGACCCCGGCCTGCGGCGAGCTCAAGCGGATCTATCTGCTCAAGCGCGCGCAGAACGGTGGGGCCGGCACACGCCTGATGACCGCCTGTTTCGATTGGCTCATAAAGCCAGGTCGCCGCCTCTGGATCGGCGTGTGGTCGGAGAACTATGGTGCCCAGCGCCTCTATGGACGCCACGGCTTTACCAAGGTCGGCGAATATGAATTCCCCGTCGGTGAAGTCCGGGACCGAGAATTCATCCTCGGCCGGTAATCTTATTTAAAGTAGTGATGATAATTATATAACCCCAAGTCACAGTTAAAGATTTACACCCCCATTTTGTGTCACGTAACACTGGCTTGGCTGAACATCAGCCATCAGGGACGCGGCTCCGTCACATCGGTAGACTTGCGACCTGACGATCAACATCGGGGCTCGATCGCTATGCTGCGTATTGGTTATATCTGTGACATTGCGCTTGTCTCGAACAGGGGGGCGAGCGACTGCACATCGATCAACCCTCAAATCGAGGCAGATCGGGCTTCATTGGTTGAGGCGGGCTGCAAGGTCATTCGTGTTGAGACCGCCAGGCCACCGCGCGCGGCCTGCGACGGCGTCCTTCAGTCCATCATAGATTTTGCGGAACAGGGCGACGAGATCGTGGTCACCCGTTTAAACCAGATCGGCAGTTCCAGCGCCGCTGTGCTTGGCCTCTTACAGACCTTGAAGACGCGCGGGATTGGTCTGCGCTTGCTGGACCCCGGCCTGAACCGGCCCGGGTTGGTCGACGATGCCTTCATCCATACGTTGGAAATGATCTGTAGCCTTGATGGCCGCCTCGGCAATCGTCAGATGGCAAGTCACGGAACCGGTCGTCGCAACCGCGTCACCACCGACGACATCCGCTCGCTTCAGGCGCGCGGCATGGGGGCTGGACAGATCGCTGAAACCCTCCACGTCTCGCGCATGACGATCTGGCGTAAGCTGAAAGAGGCCTAAAGCTGCTCCAACATCACTTTGAGCGCCTGAAACCGTGCTTGGTGCGTCCGCAAACACTGGACAGTGAGGCCTCTCGGCCTCATCTTTAGACGAACAACTGTTCGAAACCCTGCACGGGCCTAACCACCATGTTCATGCGCTTCTTTTCCGAGCTTCGTCAGGCCCGCGTTCCGGTCTCCCTCAAAGAGTATCTGATGCTGATGGAGGCCATGGACAAGCAGGTCATCGACCGCACGGTCGAGGATTTCTATTTCCTGTCCCGTTCGGCCCTGGTCAAGGACGAGAAGAACCTCGACAAGTTCGACCGCATCTTTGGCAGCGTCTTTAAAGGCCTGGAAAAGATCGACGACGATCACACCTCTGAAATCCCTTCCGAATGGCTGCGCCTTCTGACCGAAAAGTTCCTCACCGACGAGGAAAAGGCCGAGATCGAAGCCCTCGGCGGCTTTGACAAGCTGATGGAGACCCTTCAGGAGCGCCTGAAGGAACAGAAAGAGCGCCACGAGGGCGGCAATAAGTGGATCGGCACCGGCGGCACCTCGCCCTTCGGTGCCAATGGCTATAATCCCGAAGGCGTGCGCATTGGCCAAGACAAGGGCCGTCATGGACGCGCCGTAAAGGTCTGGGACAAGCGCGAATATAAGAACCTCGACGACACGGTCGAGCTGGGTACCCGCAACATCAAGGTCGCCTTGCGCCGCCTGCGCAAGTTCGCCCGCCAAGGCGCTCCCGACGAGCTAGACCTGCACGGCACGATCAAGGAAACCTCGAACAAGGGCTATCTGGATCTGGTCATGCGGCCCGAGCGTCGCAACACCATCAAGCTCTTGGTGTTCTTCGACATTGGCGGCTCGATGGACAGCCACATCAAGCTGGTTGAAGAGCTGTTCAGCGCCGCACGTACCGAGTTTAAGAACCTCGAATTCTTCTATTTCCACAACTGTCTCTATGAGTCGGTGTGGAAGGATAACAACCGCCGTCACACCGAAAAGATCAACACTTGGGACGTGCTGCACAAGTACGGCCACGACTACAAGGTCATCTTTGTTGGCGACGCGACCATGAGCCCCTACGAGATCACCTATCCCGGCGGCTCGGTGGAACATTGGAACGAAGAGCCCGGTGCCATGTGGGTTGACCGCGTGACCCAGATCTATCCGAGTACCGTCTGGCTGAACCCGACCGCTGAACGCCATTGGGACTACACCCCCTCGGTCGGCGTCATGAAGCAGTTGGTCAGCGACCGGATGTTCCCCCTGACCATTGAGGGCCTCGACAAGGCCATGAAGGAACTGGTTCGGGGATGACCCAGCCAGACCCATCCTTGGGCCTCACGGACCAGGATTTGTCACTCGACGACGAGACGAACTTGACCCAAGCCGGATGCGCGGCAACACGCGATCTGGTGTTTGTGGCGGCAGAGCGCCTCTTTGCGGTCCACGGCTTTCAAAAGGTGTCGGTGCGCGACATCACCGCCGAAGCCAAGGTCAATCTGGCCTCGATCAACTATCATTTCGGCTCGAAGGACGCCCTTCTGCTCGAAATCTTCACCCGGCGGACGGCTGAGCTCAACCGCGCCCGGGCCAAAATGTTACATGAGGCCAACGCCGTCCATGCCGGCAAGCCGCCGGTTCGCGCGGTCCTTCATGCCCTCATCGCGCCGCCGGTGCGCTGGATGGACCCGAAGGGTGAGCGTCTGATCTCGGTCCAGTTCCTGATCCGCGCGCGCAGTGAAGGCACCGACCAGATGGGCGACATCCTGCGCACGGACGTTTCGCACCTGCGCCGCTTCTCCGACGCGCTCTTGGTGGCCTGCCCGCAACTGTCTGAGGAGGAGGTCTATTGGCGGCTCCATTTCAGCCTTGGTCTGATCCATAATAACCGCTTTGCCGAGTTTGACCGGCTAAACACCCTCTCCGGCGGCCTCACCCGCGAGGACGAGGTCGATGTGCTGATCCAACGCATGGTCGATTTCGCCGAGGCGGGTTTCTTGCGGTCTTAGCGGATGATCGCGCGGCGCAACGCGTCAAAGCGACAAGGGCCCCCTTCGGCCCTTCGGGCCACTTCCCCCAGAGGGGGAAGATCTGGGGACGGTAAATCTTCCCTCTCTGGGGGAAGTACCCGCCTAGCGGGGGTAGGGGGTTTTCTTCAACAAGAAAACAAGGCCCTCACCGAACCCTCTCCCTCAGGGAGAGGGCTAGAACCGATAAGCCCTCGCCCTCTTGGGGGAGAGGGTGGGGTGAGGGGGTCTCTACCATCCCTGCGACATAACCACCCCCACGCCCTTTACTATTGCGAGGCATTCGCAACTATGGCACTGACACTGCAACGAAGGTGGCTCAGCGACCTTTGGTGTTGAAATGTCAGAAAGTCCCTCATGTCGCGCCTTCTGCCGATCCTTCTGGCGGCTGCTGCCCTCGGTGTCAGTGCCTGTAGCCCCGCCAAGCAGGCCGCGCCTGAAAGCGCGAGCGCTGGATCGCTGAATATCTATTCGGCCCGGCACTATGACGCCGATACGCTGGTCTATGACGGCTTCACCAAGGCCACGGGGATCAAGGTCAACCGCCTAGAAATGCAGCCTGATCAATTGGTTGAGCGCATGAAGGCCGAGGGCGACGCCTCCCCTGCCGACGTCATCCTGATGGCTGATGCCGGAGCCCTGTGGCGCGCGGAAAGCGCAGGCCTGTTCCAGCCGATCACCACGCCAACCCTCGAAAAGCGTATTCCCGTCGCCTTGCGTGACCCCAAAGGCCTGTGGTGGGGCTTTACCCGCCGAGCCCGGGTCATTGCCTATGACAAGGCCGCTGTGAAGCCCGACGAGGTCGCGACCTATGAGGCGCTGGCCAGTCCGCGCTTTAAGGGCAAGGTCTGTGTGCGATCCTCAGACAATGTCTATAACCTGTCGCTGATGGCGGCCCTGATTGAGCATTGGGGCGAACCCAAGGCTCTGGCCTGGGCCAAGGGCATGGTCGCCAATATGGCCCGTCCACCGCAAGGGGGCGATATTGACCAGATCCGCGCGGTCGAGGCTGGGGCCTGCCAAGTGGCCCTGACCAACACCTATTACTATCTACGCCTCGCCGCCTCGCCTGAAGCCGCCGACAAGGCTGCTGCCGCACGCGTCGCCCTATCCTTCCCCGAGCAGGCCGGTGTCGGGACCCATACCAACGTCTCCGGCGGCGGTCTGGCGGCCCATGCGCCAAACAAGGCAGCGGCGATCAAGTTCCTCGACTATCTGGCCAGTGACGAGGCCCAAGCCATCTTTGCCGGGGCCAATCACGAATATCCGGCTGTGGAAGGTGTGCCCTCGCCGCCCGACGTTGCGGCCATCTCGCAGTTCAAGGCCGACCCGATGGCCGTCACCGTCTATGGCGAGCGTCAGGCTCAGGCCCAGAGCCTCTATGATCAGGCAGGCTGGCGATAGGTGACAGACCTCGCCGTCCCGCTGGATCACGCTAGTCCTGCTCGGCCATCGGCCCTGAAGATCGGCGCGTGGCTGGCCGCGGGATTGGCCATACTCCCCCTATTGGCCATCGTCTGGCTAGCCCTGACCCGGCCCTCAGCAACGGCGATGCCGCTGTCGCTGATCCTTCGGTATGGACTGACCACAGCCGCCCTCGGAAGCCTGACCGCCGTTGCTGTTACCGTCCTGGGCACGAGCGCCGCTTGGCTGGTGGTCATGTACCGCTTTCCGGGCGGTAGCCTGTTCAGTTGGGCGCTGGCCCTGCCGCTCGCGGCCCCAGCCTTTGCGCTGGCCTATGGCTATGCGGATCTGCTTGATGTCGCTGGCCCCATTCGCACGGCCCTGCGCGCCAGTTTTGGCAGCGATTTTTGGCCGATGGAGATTCGCAGCCTGCCAGGGGCGGCGTTTGTCCTGTCCATGGCCTTCTATCCTTACGTCTATCTGACCGCCCGTTCGGCCTTTATCAGCCAGTCGGTCTGTGCGCTGGAAGCCTCGCGCACCCTTGGCAGCACACCTTGGGAGACCTTAACCCGTGTCGCCCTGCCGCTGGCCCGTCCGGCTATCATTGCAGGCACGGCGCTGGCCCTGATGGAGGTCTTTGCCGACTATGGCGCGGTCAGTTTTCTCGGTGTCCAGACCCTGACCACGGGGGTTGTCCGGGCATGGTCGGTCTATGGCGCACCCGGATCAGCCGCCCGCCTGTCGCTACTATTACTGGCCGTCGCGGCGGTACTGCTCTGGCTGGAGCGGTCCGGACGGCAAGGCCAGTCCTTTGGGGCCAATAGCGCCCGTTGGCGTCCGCTCGAACCTCAACCTCTTAAGGGCTGGGCCTCATGGGGCGCAAGCCTCTTTTGCCTATCCCTGATCAGCTTTGGCCTCTTGATCCCCGCTGGATGGCTCGCCTATCGCGGCCTCTCCGCTGCCCCCGAAGCTGACCGACTGATCCAAGCGGCCATGACCTCCTTTAGCCTTGCCGGTATGGGAGCCTTGGTCACCATAACGCTAGCGGCTCTGATCGCCTTTGGCGCCCCCCACAGCCACAGGATCAAGCGTTTGGCCAGCCTCGGCTATGCCACGCCCGGAGCGGTGATGGCGGTAGGCCTTTTGGCTCCGGCTAGCCTGATCTGGCATGGCGCGGGATCGGCTGGCAGTCAGACCGTTGCTTTGGCCCTCGGCCTGCTCATCCTCGCCTATGCCGCGCGCCTGATGGCCTCAGCCCTTGGCCCCATCGAGGCCGGACTGGCGCGTGTCACCCCGTCGATGGACCGCGCCGCCCGCACCCTCGGCGAGACCGAGACCGGAACCCTGCGCCGGGTCCATGTCCCCATCGCCAAGGGGGCGCTTTGGACAGCGACCCTGCTGGTCTTTGTCGATGTGCTCAAAGAGTTACCGGCAACCTTGATCCTGCGACCCTTTAACTTTGACACCTTGGCCGTTCTGGCTGACCGCTATGCTTCGGACGAGCGTCTGGCCCAAGCCGCTTGGCCGACCTTACTCATCGTGCTGACGGCGAGCCTGCCCATCATCATCCTGTCGCGCAAAATCATGCAGTCGCGGCCGGGGGAATAGACCGACATGACGACCACCCTAACCCTTGATGGTGTCCGCAAGCTCTATGGCGCAAAGGCCGCTGTTGATGGGGTCAGCCTGACGCTTGAAGCGGGAAAGATCACCTGCCTTCTGGGCCCATCTGGTTGCGGCAAGAGCACGCTCCTGCGCCTCATTGCGGGATTGGAGCCTCTCGATGGGGGCACGGTCGCCACAGACCATATCCTGTCAGGACCGCGTTCCCATCTGCCGCCAGAACAGCGCGATATTGGGTTTGTTTTTCAAGACTATGCGCTATTTCCTCACATGTCGGTTGAAGACAATGTCGCCTTCGGATTGAAGCGCCTTATCCCTCCGGAACGCCAGCAGCGCGCCTTGATGCAACTTGGGCGGGTCCACCTCGCCGACCGCGCCAAGGCCTTTCCGCAAGCCCTGTCGGGCGGTGAGCAACAGCGCGTAGCCCTCGCCCGCGCCCTTGCGCGCGAGCCCGCACTGGTCCTTCTTGACGAGCCCTTTTCAGGCCTAGATGCCCACCTCAAGGCCGGGGTTCGAGACGCCACGCTAGAGGCCCTGCGCGAGGCGGGAACAGCCGCCTTGATCGTCACCCACGATGCCGAAGAGGCCCTGATGATGGCCGACCATCTGGCCCTGATGGACCAAGGCAAGATCCTTCAGACTGGCACGCCGCAGGACTGTTACCGCCATCCAGTTTCGCTGGCGGCGGCACGTCTGTTGGGACCGGCCAATCCCATTGCAGTGGTTGTGGCGGGCGGCAAGGCGGACACCGGTTTAGGCAGTCTCGATGCGCCCGGCCTCGCCGATGGCCCGGCTATCGCTATAATCCGTCCTGAGGCCCTGATCCTCACGGCGGATGGCACGCCCGCCTTGGTGCTCGCCAACCGGTTTGCGGGTGCTGAGAGCTGGATCACCCTGCGCATTGGCGGGCTGGAGCTTGAGGCCCGAATGGCGACGCGGGCATCGCCGGTCGTCGGTAGCCAAGTGCTCGTCCGCCTTGACCATAGCGCCTGCACCGTCACGCGCGCCTGACCAAAAAAAAGGGTTACCGAGACCGACAATTCCATTTCCGCTACAGTAAATAGCTGTATGTACCGATTGTCTTAAGTGCGGCCTAGGAAATCTCTGCGCGCGACCAAGATCAACGGCTTGATGGTTCGTCTCGAGAGGACATGATGAAGACCCTTCTGATGTTGGCTTCGGCCCTCGCGCTCAGCGGCGCCGCCGAAATGGCCAATGCTCAGACCGCCTCCCCTCCCAAAGCCATCAGCTTCGTCGGAACAACCACCACCGACCTTTGGCAAAATACGAGCGGCGGCGTGGTGATCAATACCGCAGACGCCATCTTCGATTTTGACGGTTCAGCGATTGGCCATGAGGGCTGGACCGCGAACCTGCATGTGCTGGCCACCGACGGCCATAGCCTCAGCGCCCTGCTCGGCGATGTACAGACTGCGACCAATATTGAGGGGGACGGCGCGACCCATCTCTTCGAGGCTTGGGTTCGTCGCCAGATTACACCAACCACGGCGATCAAGGTCGGTGTTATCGACCTGAATGCCGACTTCGACGCCAATGAGACCCCGGGCCTATTTATCAACAGCTCCCATGGCGTGGGCCCGGAACTTTCGGGTGCTGGTCCGAACGGCGCGACGGTTTGGCCTTTGAGCTGACCTATGCGGCCCAAATCACGCCAGCCTTGGCGCTACAGCCGGACCTGCAGTACATCATCCATCCCGGCGGCGATTCGTCTCTGGGCGATGCCTTAGCCATTGGCCTAAGGATATCGCTGCAAACCCATTAAGGACGACCGCCCGTGACCTCGCCCATCGAAGAGACGATCTTTGCCCAGTTGGCGTTGGTGACAGAGGGCAAGTCCATTGATCCCGCCGCTGTCGCTAAGGCGCTGGAGCCCGAGGGCTGGCGCCGGATGCTCGGGCAGGTCCGATCCACCGCCGTGGGCCTCGCCCGCCAAGGCAAGCTGGTCATAACCCGCCACGGCAAACAGGCTGATCCTGAAGCCTTCAAGGGCGTCTATCGCTTGCGGATGATGTTGGACACCGACCGCAAACCTGAGCCGATCGTTGAGATCGTGGCAGAGGATTTGGGTGACGAGGCTGAATAGATAAACAAGTAAGGCCCTCACCCAACCCTCTCCCACAGGGAGAGGGCTAAAAACGATGAGAAAAGCCCTCGCCCCCTTGGGGGAGAGGGCTAAAGCGGAATCTAGCCGCCGCGCTTCATGGTTTCGCGGGCGATGATGACCTGCTGGATCTGGCTGGTGCCTTCATAGATGCGGAAGATGCGCACGTCGCGGTACAGACGCTCTATGCCGTAGTCGGCGACATAGCCTGCCCCGCCAAAGATCTGCACGGCCCGGTCAGCGACCCGGCCGACCATTTCGGAAGCATAGTACTTGGCAGCCGCCGCTTCGAGCGTGACATTGACGCCTGCGTCGCGTTGACGGGCCGCGTCCATCACCAGAGCCTTGGCCGCGAGGGCTTCAGTCTTGCAGTCTGCGATCATGCCTTGCACCAGCTGGAAATTGGCGATGGGCTGGCCAAACTGCTTGCGCTCGGCCGCATAGGCCACGCAGTCGCGCAACAGACGCTCCGCGACACCGACGCAGACCGAGGCAATATGCAGGCGGCCACGGTCCAGAACCTGCATGGCGACCTTAAAGCCTTCGCCCTCGGCCCCAAGGCGGTTTTCGACGGGCACGCGGACATTATCGAAGGTCACGTCGCAGATGTGAGCCCCTTGCTGGCCCATCTTCTTTTCGGGCTTGCCGATGGTGATGCCGGGCAGGTCGCGCGGGACCAAGAGGGCCGAAACGCCGCCGCCGCCCTTAATGTCGGGATTGCTACGAGCCATGACCGTAAACAGGCCCGCCTTATTGGCATTGGTGATGTAGCGCTTGGCACCGTTCAGCACATAGACGTCACCGTCGCGAATGGCGCGGGTCTGAACGGCAGCGCTGTCCGATCCAGCCTCGGGCTCGGTCAGGGCAAAGGAGGTGATGATTTCGCCCGACGCGATCCCGGCCAGATATTTTTCCTTCTGGGCGTCGGTGCCGAACATAACCAGACCTTGGCTGCCGATGCCGACATTGGTTCCAAAGGCCGAGCGGAAGGCAGGGCTTGCGCCGCCCAGCTCGATCCCGACCAGAACCTCTTCCTCCATGTTCAGACCCAGCCCGCCATATTCGGTCGGGATGGTCAGGCCGAACAGACCCAGTTCACGCATCTCAGCGACAACCTCGTCGGGCACAGCGTCATTCTCTGCGACTTGCGCTTCGATGGGGCGCAGACGCTCGGTGACGAAGCGGCGGACAGTTTCGATCAGCTGATTGCGGGTTTCGAGATCTAGGGCCATGGGGTTTCCTCGCATAGGGTCGGCATCTTTAGGGATCATCTAGAGCCTAAATTGCGCCCGTCCAACAGGTCTTGCACAATCATCTCTTGGAATGACGCCGAAGATATGTGATCGGCTGCAACCGAGATCGAGATCAGACGAGGAGCAAACCGATGGATGGCGGAACCGAAGAGAATATCTACAAGCCAACCACGGTCACCGAGGGCGAGTTTGCCGGTTGGCAGGCTTGGAACGGCTTTGATCCTTTCGAAGACCTGACCGGCCAGTTTGTCTACCGCGTCGAGGATGATGGCAGCGTGCGATGCGCCTTTCGGGCGGCGGCAAAGCACATGAACGGCGGCGGCGCGATGCATGGCGGCTGTATGCTGACCTTTGCGGACTTTTCGCTGTTCTGCATCGGGCGAGAGGCCTTGAAGGATTCCAACTCCGTTACCGTGTCGCTGAATGGCGAATTTATCGGCCCGGCCTTCGAAGGCGATCTGATCGAGGCGCGCGGCGAAGTGGTTAAGGCGGGCAAGTCTCTGGTCTTTATCCGCGGTATCGTCTCGACCGGCGGCAACCCGATGCTCAGCTATTCGGGCGTAGTCAAGAAGATCAGGATGCGTCAGCCCTAAAGAAAATCGCGCAGATAGGCGATCAGGGGCGCGTCAGCAGGCGGCATGTCATAGTCTGATAGGGCGTTTGGCTTTACCCAGGCCAGCGCCTCATGCTCCTTGGCGACGACCACCCCGCTCCACCGGCGACACAGATAGAGCGGCATCATCAGGTGGAAGGTCTCATAGGTGTGCGAGGCAAAGACGAAGGGCGCAAGGCAGCTTTGGGTAATGGTAATGCCCAACTCCTCGTCCATCTCGCGGATTAGCGCCGCTTCCGGCGTTTCACCTGCCTCGACCTTGCCACCGGGAAACTCCCACAGCCCGGCCAAGGACTTGCCTTGCGGGCGCTTGCAGATCAGCACCCGGCCATCCACATCGACTAGCGCGCAGGCAACGACGAGAACGATGTTGGTCATGGACGGCCTAACCCATTCTTAGCTGCGCCCATCTTTAGCTACGATAGTCGCCATTGATCTCGATATAGCGCTTGGTCAGATCGCAGGTCCAAACGGTAGCCGTTGAGCGACCCACCCCGACATCGACGCTAACCTCGAGCTCGGCATTTTTCATATAGGCGCTCATGGCCTCTTCGTCATAGCTGGGCGAGACCGCGCCATCGACGGCGGCGATCAGGGGACCAAAGCGGATGGCGAGGCGATCTCGGCTGACCGGCTCATCGGCTCGTCCGACGGCCATGACAATGCGGCCCCAGTTGGCATCCTCACCAGCAAAGGCGGTCTTGACCAGAGGCGATTCCGCCACCGTCTTGGCGATCTTGCGTGCAGAGGCAGGCGAGCGGGCACCGGACACGGTGATCTTTACGAACTTGCTCGCCCCCTCCCCGTCCCGCACCAGCTGCAGGGCCAGATCGAGCATGACCTGTTCGAGCTTGTCACGAAAATCGGCCAAGCGGCGATCCCCCGCCCGCGAGATTTTGGGCGCGCCAGCGGCACCCGTCGCGAACAGCAGGCAGGTATCGTTGGTCGAGGTGTCGCCATCGACCGTGACGCCATTAAAGGTCGTGCGCGTATAGAGGCTGACCAGGGTCTGAAGGGCGGCTGGGGCGATCGTCGCATCCGTCGCGATAAAGGCCAGCATGGTCGCCATATCTGGGGCAATCATGCCCGAGCCCTTGGTGATCCCGGCAATATGAACCGGCACGCCATCAATCTCGGCGACCGCGCTGGCGCCCTTTGGGAAGGTGTCTGTGGTCATAATGGCTTGGGCGGCATCGGCCCAGGTGCGCTGACCGCCATCGAGATCGGCTTCCAGTTCTGGCAGGCGAACGGTCAGCTTGGCATCGTCGAGCACCACGCCAATGACGCCGGTCGAGGCCAGCATCACGTCGCGCTGGCGGATGTCCAAGCGCTTGGCCACAGCAGAGGCCACGCGGCGGGCTGCATCGGCCCCGGGCTTGCCGGTAAAGGCATTGGCGCAACCGGCATTGACCACGAGTGCGCGGATATCTTCGCCCTCGCTGGCCTCGAGCTGCTTCTTGCACCAGTCGACCGGCGCAGAGCCGATGGCGTGGCGGGTAAAGACCCCGGCGCAGCTCGTGCCCTCGGCAAAGCGCATGACCAGCACATCATCGCGCTCATGTTTGTAGTAGCCCGCCCGGCCAATCGCGATCTCGACCCCAGCCACTGGCGCTATTTGGGGAAAGGGCACGGCCAGAGGTGAAACCAGCAGGCCCGGCTTTCCCGGCGCTGCGGCGGCTGCTGGTTCCGGCGAAGTCGACAGGCGCTTGGCGGCCTTTTTCAAGGCGCTGGCGATAGGATCGAGGGCCCGCTCCAAGGATTGGCCGGATTTTGGGGTTTTGGCGGTCACTTGGCGGTCTCTGGCTTGGTCGAGGAAGGGGCCGTCGCACTCGGCGCAGCAGCGGGCGGTATCTTGGGGGCCGAGGCCGGTTCCGTGGGTGCACCTGGAACCTCTATAGGCTGTCCAATCAAGGTCTTGATGCTGGCGCGATTACGCAGTCGCTCCAACAACTCGCGCACCTCGTCATAGGTCAAGAAGCGCACGATCTGAGGACGGGCGGTTTCGAGCGTGATGGGCTGCTCAGGGCGCCGATCCTCGACCTTTAGCACGGCAAAGCCGGCTTCGGTCTTAAAGGGGCCGACCAACTCGCCCTTCTTGGCCGTCTTGAGGGCTGCGGCATAGGCCTCGGGCATGACGTCGGAGGTAAAATAGCCCAGATCGCCGCCATTGAACCTTGTTGCCGCATCAGTCGAGCGTTCCATGGCCAAGGCTTCAAACGAGCCCCCGGCCGCGATCAGCTTCTTGACCGCGTCGGCCTCGGCTTGGCTGTTGAGCAGGATCTGGCGGGCGCGGAACTCTTCGGACTGCTTGGCCTGTTTGAGTTGGTCTTGGTAGAGGGCGCGGATGGCGTTTTCGTTGACTGACGTCTCGACGACCTTTTCCACAAGCATATCGCCCAAAATGCGCTCGCGGGCGGCTTCAAGTCGGCGCTGCGCCCTCGGGTCCTGATCCAGTTTGCGTTTGAGAGCCTCGGCGGCCAAAAGCTTTTGATCGACCACCTGATCAAGCATGCGCCGAAACAGGTCCGAGGACACGTCCAAGGGCTCGCCCTCGCCGATCAGGCCCTGAGCCACGGCTTCACGTTTGACGTCTGAAGACCAGATGGTCTGATCGCCAACCTTGGCGGCGGCAACGTCCCCAGGCTCGGGCGGAGAATCGGTCGATTTTCCAGGACCGCAAGCGGTCAGGATCGTCAAAACGCACACCGCCGAAAGGATCGTGCGCGCTACTGTAGCGGGGCTGGAGCGCATGAAGCCAAACTCCCGTACTGAAAAAGAAAAAGGGCGTCTCGTTGACACGGGTATGGGCGGTGCTTAAGTCTCGCGCGCGTGCAAGTCGAGCGGTTTTTCGTTACCGGCGGTCCATCCACAGCTTGTGGCGGGACTCATGATAAGCGAACAGGCCTCCCTCGCGCTTTTGCGTTATAGTTCAGACGCGCTGCGGCCCTCGCCGTGCGTTTTCCTCGCGACCATCGGACCAGTTCATGCTCGGCTTCGCTAAAAAGCTCTTCGGCTCTCCCAACGACCGCAAGGTTAAGGCCTTCTCCACCCGCGCCTTGGCCATCAATGCCCTAGAGCCAAAGTTCTCGGCCCTCTCGGATGAGGAGCTTCGTGGCAAGACCGCAGAGTTCAGGGCGCGGCTCGAAAAGGGCGAAACGCTCGACAACCTGCTCAACGAAGCCTTCGCCGTCGTGCGCGAAGCCTCCAAGCGAACCCTCGGCCAGCGTCAATATGATGTACAGCTCGTCGGCGGCATGGTTTTGCACGAGGGCGGCATCTCAGAGATGCGGACCGGTGAAGGCAAGACGCTGGTCGCGGTTGCGCCAACCTATCTCAATGCCTTGAGCGGTAAGGGCGTTCACGTCATCACCGTCAATGACTATCTGGCCAAGCGCGACAGCGAGTGGATGGGTCAGGTCTACCGGTTCTTGGGCATGAGCGTCGGGGTCATCGTCAATGGCCTGAGCCAAGGCGATCGTCAGCGCGCCTATCGCAGCGACATCACCTACGGCACCAACAACGAGTTCGGCTTCGACTATCTGCGCGACAATCTGGTCTATTCGACCGAAGAGATGGTCCAGCGCGGCCACCACTTCACCATCGTCGATGAGGTCGACTCGATCCTGATCGACGAGGCCCGCACGCCTCTAATCATTTCTGGCCCGACCGAAGACCGCTCTGACTTCTACCGGATCATCGACGGTGTCGTGAAAGAGATGATCGTCGATGAGGCGACCTTCGACCTCGACGAAAAGCAGCGCCAAGTCCTGTTGACCGAATATGGCTCTGAAAAGGTCGAAGAGATGCTGATGGAGGCCGGTCACCTGGAGCCCGACTCAGCCGGTCTCTATGATCCCGCCAACGTCTCGGCGGTACACCACATCAATCAGGCCCTGCGCGCTCACAAGCTCTACCAGCTTGACAAGGACTATATCGTCAAGGGCGGCGAGGTCATTCTGATCGACGAGTTCACCGGCCGGATGATGAGCGGTCGTCGCCTGTCCGAAGGTCTGCACCAGGCCATCGAGGCCAAGGAAGGCGCGGACATCCAGCCCGAGAACCAGACCCTCGCCTCGGTGACGATCCAGAACTATTTCCGCCTCTATTCGAAGCTGTCGGGCATGACCGGCACCGCCTCGACCGAGGCTTCGGAATTCCACGACATCTACAAGATGGACGTGACCGAGATTCCGACCAACCGCCCCGTGATGCGCATCGATATCGACGACGAGGTCTATCGCACCGAGCGCGAGAAGAACGCCGCCATCCTGGTCCAGATCGAAGACTGTTTCACGCGCGGCCAGCCGGTTCTGGTCGGTACGGTCTCCATCGAAAAGTCCGAGACCCTGTCCGAAATCCTCAAGACTCACAAGTTCGAGCATGAGGGCAAGACCCGGACCGGCATCCCGCACAATGTGCTCAATGCGCGCTATCACGAGCAAGAGGCCGTGATCGTGGCCGATGCCGGTTCGCCCGGCTCGGTGACCATCGCCACCAACATGGCCGGCCGCGGCACCGATATTCAGCTCGGCGGCAATGCCGATATGCGCATCACCCGCTGGCGTCAAGAACAGCGCGGCATGGGTATCGAAGTCACGCCGGAAATGGAAAAGGCTCAGGTCGCTGTGATCGAGGCTGACATTGCTGATCGCCGTGAAAAGGCCTTGGCCGCTGGGGGCCTGTTCGTTCTGGGCACCGAGCGCCATGAGAGCCGCCGCATCGACAACCAGCTGCGCGGCCGGACCGGTCGTCAGGGCGACCCTGGCACCTCGAAATTCTTCCTGTCCTGCGAAGACGACCTGCTGCGCATCTTTGCCGGGGACCGTCTGGACAGCATCATGCGCACCTTCGGCGTTCAAGAAGGCGAGGCCATTACCCACAAGTGGCTGAACAGCGCCATCGCCACCGCCCAGCGCCGGGTGGAGCAACGCAACTTCGAAATCCGCAAAAACCTGCTCAAGTACGACGACGTGGTCAATGACCAGCGCAAGGCCGTGTTTGAACAGCGCCAAGAATTTATGGAGGCCGAAGACCTCTCGGAAATCATCACCGAGATGCGTCTGGATACGGTCGAGGACCTGGTCCAGCGCCATCTACCGCCCAAGGCCTATGCTGAAAATTGGGATATTGAAGGCCTGCTCGAGCGCACCGAGAACGTCCTTGGCCTTAACCTGCCCTTAGCCGAATGGGCTGGCGAAGACGGTATCGCCAACGAAGAGATGCAGGCCCGCATTCTGGCTGCAGCCGATGAGCGCGCCTCAGTCCGCCTCGCCGAATTGGGCGATGAGCAGATGCGCAAGCTGGAAAAGAACTTCCTGCTCCAGATGATCGACCTGCAATGGCGCGAGCACCTGATGCATCTGGACCATCTGCGCAACGTCATCGGCCTGCGCGGCTATGGCCAGCGTGACCCGCTCAACGAGTACAAGACCGAGGCCTTCTCGCTGTTCGAAAAGCTGCTCAGTGATCTGCGGATGAACACGACGCGCTGGCTGATGACGGTCGAGTTCCGCTTCCAGCCCGAAGAGGCCCCCGCCCCCAATGCCGGTCTGTTCGAGGTCCATATGGACCCCAATACCGGCGAGAACGAGCGCTATAGCGGCGGTATCCCCAGCGCCATGCCCGCCTACCAGCGTGCCAGCCTGCCCATCACCGCCCTGCCCGACGGCTGGGACCGCACAAGCCGCAACGCGGCCTGCCCTTGCGGCTCGGGCAAGAAGTTCAAGCACTGTCATGGGTCGCTGATCTAGGCTGAACGGGTCATGGACGAGCACCTCTTGCCTTTAGAGCCCTCCCCGGCCCTGCTGGCGCTCAACAATGATCATGCGGTGGAACTGTCTTGGCTTGAGCCAGAACGGTTCTCCGCGCTGGTCGCCATGGCCTTCTGGGCCAAGCAGGTCGGCGAGAACGACGCCTTCCTGATCGCGATGGATCAGGATGCGGCCTATGACAGCCAAAATTTCCTATGGCTTCGCGCGCGCTATGAGCGGTTCGTCTATGTCGACCGGGTGGTGGTGGCCGACCACGCCCGCGGCCGAGGCCTCGCCCAGCGCCTCTACGCCGAACTCTTCGCCGCTGCGGCCAAGGCTGGGCACGAACGGGTCCTGTGCGAAGTCAACAGCGCGCCCCCCAACCTCGCCTCCGACCGTTTCCATCTGGCCCAAGGCTTCAGCGAGATCGGGTCGGCGGAGATTTTGGGTGGGGAAAAGACCGTGCGCTATCTGATGCGGGGGTTTTAGGGGGAGGCCCCCTTCGGCCCTTCGGGCCACTTCCCCCAGAGGGGGAAGAATTTCTGTCTCGTGATCTTCCCCCTCTGGGGGAAGTACCCGCGCAGCGGGGGTAGGGAGACTTTTTCAAGAATAAATCAAGGCCCTCACCCAACCCTCTCCCACAGGGAGAGGGCTAAAAGACAAAGCCCTTTCGCCCCTTGAGGGGGAGAGGGTTGGGAGTGGGGGGGTACATTTTCGATCTCTGCGCGGGGAACAAGGATTTAGAGGGCTTTGCGCCGCCCTCACCTGCGTCATTGCGAGGCGCATCGCGCCGAAGCAACCCAGGGGAGCATCAATTTCGGTTTGTGTCAGACCCCTGGGTTGCTTCGCTGCGCTCGCAATGACGCGGCAGATAGAACAAGGCCCTCGCCCCCACTCACCGGCACATTCCCAGCCTTCGCGGAGAACACGGACGAGGGGGCAGGCTTTGTCTCTTCGTACAATCCGCGAATCCCCACTAGGCTAGACATATACTCACAAGGCGTGAACCACCGTGTCGTTCCTAGGCAACAAGACCGTCAATCTGCTCAACCTGCATTATGGCCTCCACGCCCTGGCCATGAATGTCGGCGGGGTGTTTTTTGCGGTCTATCTGTTGAAGGCCGGGGTCAGTGTGCCGCTGGTCTTGGCGTCCATTTCGCTGATCCTAGCGGGACGGTTTTGGCTTCGGCCCTTGACCCTAATGGCGGGAAAGCGTTGGGGGCTAAAACCCGTCGTCATGCTCGGCAGCCTGTTGCAGGCGGTGCCCTATCTGATCTTGCCGCATGTATCAGGCGCAAGCCTCTATCTGCTCGCCCTCTGCGTCGCCTGGGCTGTGGCCGATATGCTCTATTGGACCAGTTATCATGCCTATTTCGCGGCCCTTGGAGACGCAGAACATCGCGGCCAACAGGTTAGCGCACGCGAGGCCCTCGCGACCGGCGTGGGCATATTGGGTCCCGTTCTGGGCGGATGGGCCCTAACGACCATCGGTGCCACGGCGGCCTTTGGCATAGCAGCGGTAATATCGGCGGCTTCTGCCCTGCCGCTGCTGGCAGGACCTCAGGTCAAGGTGGCAGAGCAGGCGCAAGGTGCGGTGCGGGCAGCAAGGGTGGGGTTCTTACTGCTGATGGCCGATGGTTGGCTCTGTGCGGGGTGGGTCTGGCTGTGGCAAATCATCCTGTTCACCAACTTGAGCCGCAGCTTCACGGCCTTTGGCGGGGCCGTGGCCTTGGGGGCCATCGTCAGCGCAATTGCGGGCCTCGTCCTCGGCCGGTTTGTCGATCAGGGACACGGGCGGCGCGCGGCGGTGCTCGCCTTTTTGGTTATGGCCGGCGCTTTGATCTTTCGCGCTGGGGTCTCTAGCCCGGCCCTGTCGCTGCTGGCCAATGCCCTCGGGGCGCTGGTGGTCTGCCTCTATACGCCGCCGATGATGCGCGCGATCTACAATATGTCCCAAGCCTCACCCTGCCCATTGCGGTTCCACATGGTCACAGAGGGCGGCTATGATCTCGGCGGCAGCCTCGGATGCTTGGTCTCTGCGGGCTTTATCGCGCTGGGCCTGTCCCTATCGGCAACCATGTTACTGGCTCTGCTCGGGGCGTTCAGCGTCATGGTCCTGCTGCGCCGCTACTATGCCAACCAAGCCTAGAACAGCCCCTCATAAAGCTCGGGCTTAAAGCCGAGCACCCGCCGATCGCCCAGATCGAGCAGGGGACGTTTGATCATGGACGGCTGGGCAACCATCAGGGCGATGGCCTTGGCGGCATCCAGATCGGTCCGGTCGGCCTCGGGCAGCTTTTTGAAGGTGGTGCCCGCCCGGTTCAGAACCTTATCCCAACCCAGTTCCTCTACCCATTGACCGAGGCGCACCGCGTCAATGCCTTGGGTCTTATAGTCGTGAAAGTCATAGGCGATCCCGCGGTCCGCCAACCAAGCCCGGGCCTTGGCCACCGTGTCGCAGTTCTTGATGGCGTAGATTTTCGGGGTCATTGGAGGGTCCGTGGCAGGGTGTTGTGGTTTGGAATGGACGCAAATTAGAGACAAAAAGACAGCCCCCTCACCCAACCCTCTCCCCCAAGGGGGCGAGGGCTAAGAAGGATAGTGCCCTCTCCCTGTGGGAGAGGGTTGGGTGAGGGCCTTGTTTTCTTATGTCTTGTTTTCTGTCCACTGCTTTCCCCTCAACGGGGGAAAGGGCTTGAGTGACCCCCTAGAGGCTCGGATTGATCAGATACTTCTCACCCGTTGCCCGGCGATTATAGGCGCTGATGGCGTCGAGGTTGAGGGTCTCTTGCAGCGAGATGACCTTGGTATAGTGGCTGGCAAAGGTGGTCTTGAGCTCCGAGGCCACGCGCAGACGTAGCTTTTGCGCCGCTTCGGCACCGATCTTGATCAGGAACGGGGTCAAGAGCCAGCCGCCGACGCCCCAGAACATGCCAAAGCCACGGCCGAACTCGGTCGGACGGATGTCCAGGCCACCATAGATATAGACCTGCTTGTGAACCGATGAGCCGTAACGGCTATATTCCTTGGCCGTCAGATTGATGGCGGCTTCCATGCAGGTCAGGATCTGACCGGCCAGCTTGCCGCCGCCGATAGCATCAAAGGCGATGGTCGCGCCGGTCTCGGCCAAGGCCTTGGTCAGGTCGTCCATGAAGGTCGGCGCGGTGGAATCGACGACATATTTCGCGCCAATGCCGCGAAGAAGCTCAGCCTGCTCGGCGCTGCGGACAATATTGACCAGATTGACGCCGTCGGCGATGCAGATCTTGTTCAGCATCTGACCAAGGTTCGAGGCGGCGGCTGTGTGCACCAAGGCGGTGTGACCTTCGCGGCGCATGGTCTCGACCATACCCAGAGCGGTCAGAGGATTGACGAAGCAGGAGGCGCCTTCCATCGGCGTTGTCCCCTCCGGCAAAGGCAAGGCATCGGCCACGCGGACGCAGCGATACTGTGCATACATGGCACCGCCGAGAACAGCGACCACCTTGCCCAGTAAGGCCTGCGCTTCAGGCGACGAGCCTGCCGCCACCACCACGCCCGCGCCTTCGTTACCGACCGGCATGGAATCGTCTAACCGTCCAGCCATGGCCCGCATCAGGCCTGCGGGGATTGAGGCGGTGACAACGGGCTGTTCCGCCGTGCCCGAAGCCTTGGCCGTCGACATGTCCGCAGCGCCCAGCAACAGGCCTAGGTCCGACGGATTGATCGGCGAGGCTTCGATACGCACCACGATCTGATCGTCCTTGGGCGTTGGGATCTCGACCCGTGCCAATGACAGTTCCAACTCACCGCTGCTCTTGACTAGCGACCGCAGTTGTAGGCCGGTACCCTTGTGATCTTCACTCATGACGCATCTCCCCGAGAATTTATGAAAGTTCGGTCGGCAACCTTGCGCGTTTTTGCGGTGCCGACAACCGCAATAGGAGCCTAAATGAATATAGGTCTGTGCCCACGGGCTGACCTGGCGATCATTGCCCCCTTTCGCCCGCCATGGGAGTCCGAAAACCGCGAGACTTTAAATCGGCTGAGCGCCATATTGGGCCATGCCTCTGGACCATGACGCCCAATATAGAGCCCTGCTGATCCGCGATCCGCGCTTTGACGGTCGGGTCTTTGTCTGCGTCAAGACCACCGGAATCTATTGCCGTCCGATCTGCCCGGCTCGCACGCCCAAGCCGGAGAATATAATCTTCGTTCAGACGGCGGCAGCCGCTCAGGAGGCCGGATTTCGGCCCTGTCTGCGCTGTCGCCCAGAGACCGCCCCCGACCTAGGCGCGTGGCGCGGAGCCTCCAACACCGTGTCTCGGGCGCTCGCCCTGATCGAGCTTGGGGCGCTGGATCGGGATGATCTTGAGGCGCTCGCCGACCGGGTGGGCGTGGGTGAGCGCCAGCTTCGGCGGCTATTTCGCCAGCATCTGGGGGCCAGTCCTGTCGCCGTCGCGCAAACCCGCCGAGTTCTGCTGGCCAAGCAACTGATCCACGAGACCCGCCTGCCCATGACCGAGATCGCCTTGGCGGCGGGCTTTGGCAGTCTGCGCCGGTTCAATGAGGTGTTTCAGGATCTCTACCAGCGCTCGCCCTCCGACCTGCGCCGGTCGCGCAAAGGGGACCTGTCGTCGGGCGCTCAGGGCGAGATCAGCCTGACGCTGCGCTATCGTGCGCCCTATGACTGGCCCGCCATGCTCGACTTTCTGAAACTGCGCGCCATTGCCGGGGTCGAGACGGTTGAGGGCGACACCTATGCCCGCACCATCGGCTTTGGCGGCTTGCAGGGCACGGTCTCGGTGCGGCCCGGACCCGGTGATGGGCTTGAGGCAACGGTGCGCTTTGCCAACCTTAGCGCCCTGCCCAATATCATTGCGCGGCTAAGGCGGGTGTTCGATCTGTCCGTCGAGCCCGAGGCCATAGGCCAACATCTGGCAAAGGACCCAGCCCTTGCGCCCCTCGTCGTCGCCAGACCCGGACTGCGCTTGCCCGGCGCGTGGGATGGGTTCGAGCTGGCGATCCGCGCGGTTCTGGGCCAGCAGATCACCGTGCCCGCCGCCGTCCAACTGGCCAGCAGGCTTGTCGCGCGCTATGGCCAGCCCCTCAGCGACCCCCAGCCGGGCCTGACCCACCTGTTTCCTGAACCGGCCCTCTTGGCCCAGACCGACCTGTCCGAGCTTGGCCTGCCGCGCAGCCGGGCCAAGACCCTTTCGGCGGTCGCGGCAGCCGTGATCGCCGATCCAGACCTTCTGTCCGCTGGCCACAGTCTGGAGGAGGCGGTGGCGCGGCTCCGCGCCGTTCCCGGGATCGGGGACTGGACCGAGCACTATATTGCCATGCGTCAATTGCGAGAGCCCGATGCCTTCCCTGCGGCGGATGTGGGCCTGATGCGCGCCTTGACCGATCCCAGCGGACAACGTCCCGATGCGGCGGCCCTGTTGCAAAGGGCGCAGGCTTGGCGACCTTGGCGCGCCTACGGGGCTCAGCATCTGTGGGCGAGCCTTTGACATGATCCGATCAACCCCTGCCCTCACCCTCAGCCAAAGAGACCGGCCATGACCATCCTGACCCTGCATGTGGAAGAGCTCACCTCCCCGCTTGGCCCGATGCTGCTTTTGACCGATGAGCAACAGACCTTGCGGATGCTGGATTGGGTCGATTGCCAAGAGCGGATGGACCGGTTGCTGCGCCGTCAATATGGCCTTGGCCGCACGCGCACCTTAGCCTCGGCCCGCCGCACAGCGGCGCGCGATGCCATAGAGGCCTATTTCGCCGGGGACCTGGCCGCCATTGACCGCCTGCCCGTCGCCAATGGCGGAACGGACTTTCAGCGCCAAGTCTGGGCGGCCTTGCGCAACATCCCGGCAGGTCAGACCTGTAGCTATGGCCAACTGGCTGCGGCGATTGATCGGCCCAAGGCCGTGCGAGCGCTAGGCCTTGCCAACGGTGCCAACCCCATTGCGATTATTGTCCCCTGCCACCGGGTCATCGGGGCCAATTCTGCCCTGACCGGCTATGGCAGCGGCCTTCCGCGTAAGGCTTGGCTCTTGGCGCATGAAAGTGGCCTCTCCCCGGCCCCACTGATTTAACGCCGGGTGCTGACGGGCGCGTTCTAGGCTATAGAGGCGCTGAGTAGCCGCAAGGACTGACCCGTATGACCGACGAGATCAATGAAACCCCAATTCAGCGGGCCTTGCGTTTGAAGAAACAGGCGCTCGACGCCAAGCCAAAGCCGCCGCGCGGCGGACGGTTCCAGCGCGAGCAGGCCGCGGCGGCACAGTCCTCTTCCAAATCCAAACCGTGGATGTCACGATAGGGAAAATCGGTTCGGGAGGACCACCCTATGCATATTGTTCGCGAGCCCTATGGCTTTGCCCACAAGGAAGTGACCAAGATCAAGGACGTCTATGGCGGTCCCACCGGTTCGGTCTTTGTCGAGTGCATGCGCATCCGGCCCGAGGGCCTTGACTCCAAGTCCGTCATCCTGTTCAGCCATCCGGTCGGCGGCGGATCGTTTCTGCCGATGGTCACGGCGCTGGCAGCGGCGGGTCGCCACATCATCTATTGCAACACGCGTTTTCGCGGCAATGACACGGCTCTGGTGCTGGAAAAATGCGTGCTCGATCTGGGGGCCTGTATTGCCGACCTAAAGAAGCGGTTCGGCTATGAGGCCGTCATTCTAGGCGGCTGGTCCGGCGGCGGCTCTTTGTCGATGTTCTATCAGGACCAGGCCGAGCACCCGACCATCACCCACACCCCCGCAGGCGACGAGGCCGATCTGGTCGGTGCCAACCTTCAGCCCGCCGACGCCATCCTGCTGCTCGCGGCCCATGTCAGCCGTAATGTCACCCTGACCGAATGGATGGACCCGTCGATCACCGACGAAGACCATCCCTATGAGCGCGATGTCGAGCTGAACATCTATGATCCCGCCTGCCCGAACCAGCCGCCCTATTCGACGGAATTTGTCGAGCGGTTCCGCGCGGCCCAGATCGCCCGCAATCGGCGGATCACGGCGCGGGTTAAGGCGACCTTGGCCGGGCTGAAGGCAAAAGGGGACGACTATATGGAGCGGCCCTTTGTGGTGGCCGGAACCATGTGCGACGTGCGTTGGACCGACCCGACGCAGGACCCCTCCGACCGTCCGGCCGGCACCTGCTATCTGGGTGAGCCCCGGGTGGCCAATGATGGGCCGGTGGGCTTAGCGCGCTTTACCACCCTGCGCTCTTGGCTGTCGCAATGGAGCTATGACGATAGCCGAGCTCACGGCGAGAAGAATGCGGCAAACATTTCCTGCCCTGTGCTGGTCATCAACAACACCGCCGATCTGGCCTGCACACCCAGCCACGCCCAACGCCTCTACGAGGCCGTCGCCTCCAAGGACAAGAGCCTTGTTCAGATCGATAAGGCTGATCACTACTATATGGACCGCAAGGAACTGCTCCCTCAAGCGGTACAGACCGTCTGTGAGTGGCTCGAGGCGCGCAGTCTTTAGGGACCATGCGCTTAGCGGCTTCCCAAGTCCGACAGTTGCGGTATCTTGATCTCAACAATCGAGCCAATCGATGTTGGAGGAAGCCATGAACGCCCAAGCTAAGATCGCTACCCGTGCGCCTATGACCAACAAGACCGTCGACGTGGTCGTGGTCGGGGCTGGCTTTGGCGGCCTCTACATGACCCATCGTCTGCGTGAAGCGGGACTTAGCTTTCAAGGCTTTGAGGCGGGCACCGATGTGGGCGGCACATGGTATTGGAACCGCTATCCGGGCGCGCGCTGTGACATCCCCAGCCTGCTCTATTCCTATTCCTGGTCCGATGAATTGCGTGAAGGCTGGAACTGGTCGGAAAAGTACGCGCCCCAGCCGGAAATTCTCGCCTATGCCAACCATGTGGCCGACCGGTTCGACCTGCGCGGGGGCTTTGCCTTCAACACCCGCGTGACCTCGGCGACCTATAACGAGGCCACCCAGCGCTGGACCGTCGAGACCGATTGCGGCGATCAGATCGAGGCGCGGTTCTGCATTATGGCCACCGGCTGTCTGTCGGTGCCGCGCAAGCCGGACATTGCCGGGGCCGAGACCTTTGCGGGCGAGACCTATGTCACGGGTCTTTGGCCCCATGAGGGCGTGGATTTCAGCGGCAAGCGCGTGGCCATGATCGGCACTGGCTCGTCGAGCATCCAGTCCTTGCCGCTGATCGCCCAGCAGGCGGCAAGCGTCACGGTCTTTCAGCGCACGGCGAACTTCAGCCTGCCCGCCAAAAACCGCCCATTGACACCAGAAGAGGTGGCGGAGTTTGAAGCCAACTTCCCCGTCTATCGCCAGATGCTGGCCGACGGCAGCCCCGGCTTCCCCGTACCGCCAGAGGGCTATGTTCCGTCAGAAGAAGAGCTAAACCAACTGGCAGAAGGCCTATGGGATGGCGGCGCGCTGGTCTCCTTGACCGTGATCCCCAACCTCATGCGGGATGAATATATCAACGGCGTCGCCGCCGATTATGTGCGCGGCAAGATCCGCGAGATCGTCAAGGATCCCAAGGTGGCGGAGCAACTGACCCCGCGCGGCTATCCCTTTGGCTCCAAACGCGCCTGCGTCGACAGCGGTTTTTATGACACCTTCAATCAGGACCACGTCTCGCTGGTCGATCTGCGTGCCACCCCAATCACCGAAATCACCGCCGAGGGCGTACGGACCTCTGAGGGCGACTATCCTGTCGATGTGATCATCTTTGCCACCGGCTTTGACGCCATGACCGGGGCCCTGCTGAAGATGGATATTCGCGGTAAGGACGGCGTCGCCTTGCGCGACGCTTGGGAGCATGGCCCTAAGACCTATCTGGGCCTACAGGTCGCAGGCTTCCCCAACCTGTTCACCGTCACCGGTCCGGGCAGTCCATCGGTGCTGACCAATATGATGACCTCGATCGAGCAGCATGTGGACTGGATCAATGCCGCCATCGGTCACGTGCTCGCTACCAACCACGTGACCATCGAGGCCACAGAGGCGGCGCAGGAAGCTTGGGTCAAGCACGTCAATGACACGGCCGACGAGACCCTCTTTCCGCAAGCCAATTCTTGGTACATCGGTGCCAACGTGCCGGGCAAGCCGCGCGTCTTCATGCCCTATATCGGCGGGGACTATAAGGTCCGCTGCGATGAGGTCGTGGCCAAGGGCTATGAGGGCTTTGCTATTGCGGGCTAGCTCTTGACCTCAAGGCTGGTTTCAAAGTCACCGAATATATCGATGAGCTCATTGGCCTGTAACTCAGAGCGCTTACCTTCGGGTACGCGAAAGCGCCAAAAGCTCAACAGATGCTCAACCGCACCCAACCGCTCGCCGAGCGTGTTGAACAGTGCTGGAGCCGAAAGCAGAAAATCCTTGAAGACCTTAGGATCACTCTTCTGGGTCAGCATTTGGTAGGCATTATCGTAGATCGCCAAGGTCGCCGAAACGCTCTTCACCGCCGCCGCGAAACGGCGAGAAATATTGCCCCGCATGTCGCTGATCTCAGCCTTCTCATCATAGGTCGGTGATCCGCGGGGAACGACATGCGCAATCTCTTGGATAACCTTGTCCGCCTTGGGCAGAAGTTCCATCAGTTGCCATTTGTAATAGAGGAAGGCTTTCCAGCAAAAAATACCCTCGCGATATTGGCTAGGGTCCATTTGCAAGACCATCCGCAGACCCTCGGTCTGTTCGGCGCCTCTGCTGGACAAGAGTTTTTTAGTCATCACCCCGGCCTGTTCTGCCGTTCCCTCGCCGCCCACAGCCAAGCGTACCAGGTCGCCAATCTCATTCTCAGCGAAGAACAACATCCTTTGGACGTCAGCATCTGTAATTTGAAAATAGCAGCTCGCCGGGGTGATACCGTTTCGCTGCAACTGTTCTCGGAGCAGGAAGGGATCCAGGGTCGGAATGGCGTCAAGCGCGCTTAGGGTTTCCAAATCCCGACGCAGTTCCGAAACAGGCTTGTCGATACTCCCCGACAACA